>ENA-ORTT01000047-ORTT01000047.1-human-gut-metagenome-genome-assembly--contig:-NODE-47-length-146167-cov-6.075969_pt1 | contig 146167 bp, 119 predicted proteins | sample MGYA00242074_ERZ509197 | MGnify/ENA primary metagenome ERZ509197 (study PRJEB26280, sample SAMEA2338789) | human gut metagenome | biome: human gut; feature: human-associated habitat; material: faeces...
GGAAAACGCAAAGGCATAGAACCCGTAATGGGGCTATGCCTTTGTGCTTATTCTGTAATATTCAATTCTATTTCTGCTGCCTTGGCAAATTCTTTTTTCTGTCCAACAGTTCATTTTTCTCCTGTTCAGACAGGCAGTTGAAAATTTCCTCGTAACAAAAAAAGAGACGGTCAATACACTCTCATGTACTAACCGCCATCAACAATCCTTCTGCTATCTTTCGTCATTTTTTGACTTTTCCATATTCACTTTTTTCTTTTCCTGTGGAATTTGTTTCGCCAGTTTTATTTTTTCTCTCACAGACGGCTTTTCCAGTTTTTTCTCTGCTACCTTTTCCTTCAGATACTGTTCCGATGATTCCAGATACTCTGCCAACGGTCCAGTCTTGTCCTCCGTGATAGGATTGATGTCTACTGCAATACCTGCAATCGTAAATCCATCCTCATGCAGTATATTAAAAAAATCATCTTCCCTGACGGTACCTTTGTAGTCCACCACCACATCCAGATCAGAACCGATTTTCTCAATTCCTCTGCATCTGCTACCGGACAGAATCACATTTTCCACCTGTGCATCAAGATTATTTTCTATAATTTTTGCCTGCACATAATATGACACCATTTCTTCAATCTCTTCGACATTCATTCCGTCCACCGGATGAAAATGTTCCTCTGTCTGCTCCCGGAAATCTTCAATTACTTTTGCAGAAAGCATATTTTCTTTCTGTCCAAGTTCTGTCCATAGTTTTCCAATCACATGATTCAGGTTGGGATTATCATTTTCCATCAGTTCAAAATGCATCTCCTGACAGTCTGATAATGAAGTCAGTTTCTCTATTCTATTATGATAGCTTCTGTACTGCACTTCATCTAACAGCTTTTCTTCCAGCCGGAAGGCTTCACTTCCTGAAATTCTATCCCAGATATCATTCTTTTCTGCTCGGATAACAAGACCATATCCATCATCATGCCTCTGCTGTACCATGTGAAGGATATCCATTTCTCCATTGATCTTGCATGAGAAATCAAATTCATTATACCCTGCATCCCAGTAATATCCTGCCTGTGTCAATCTGATATCTGTTACATCTGCTGCCATAACCATTCCCTGCTCTATATCTTTTGTCTCTGTATTTCTATCTTCCATCCTGTTCTCCTTTTCTTAAAATAGCGGCTCATTAAGGCCGCAATCGTTGTTGCTTCGCAAGTTAGCAAGCAGTGCCCCCGTACGTACACGGGCGCATTTTGCTTGTTGGAGGCACATCCCCAATCCCCTTAGAATGTCATCTTCGATGACAAACCGCGCCCTCACTTCGTGAGTGCTGATACATTCCTGCTCTGCCGGAATATAAAAAAGAGGGCAACCTCCAATTTATATTTTTGATGATTGCCCGCATGCTTATCTTTCCTGCTGCCGTTTCTTTTTCATGTCTTCCTCTATGTCCCAGCTCTGCTGAGCAGCATAGAAGGATTCCACATTTTGCTTCGCTATCTGATAATCCCGCATTTCTTTTTTTATTTTCTTGTATTCGCTGTAAGCTGCCTTTTTCTCTGAAAGCAGTCTTACAAATTCTTCATTCAGATCTTTTACCTTTGGGATCTTTCCATCCGGCAGTTTTGAAAATGCTTCCTTGGCTGCCTTATGAAGAGTGATTTCATCCCGATGTGCCTCGAAAAATTTCTTACTATACCCTGATTTTCGGTAAGTAATGTATGTTTCCCTGGTCTTGGCATAATTGATAATGTGAGTCTTTATCACTTTATTTGCTGCCATCTTCTCCTCTGCATCTTTGATGGTTTTCATAAGTTCATGGTATTTTGCAGAACTCCAATCCACCAATGCATCCAGCGTTTTCTTATCGTGAATAGCATGCTGCTGTAAAAACAGAATAGATTCCGCAAACTGTTTCACATTATATTTTTTCGCCCACTGGACATATCCGCCGTTCTTTCCATACCAACTAGATGATACCCAGTCTGCATCCCTTCTCTTCGATATCAATAAACGTATCACCTAGCCGGTATCTTCTGGCAACGGGTGTGCGTATCAGCTAGATGGTATGCAGCTATCGGAAGCCGTTTGTTGATACAAGCATTTGCATACCAGTAAGGTGATACATGATAAACGTTGCCGAAATATACTGCATATCACTAAGGCGGTATGTGGTGAACGATATCGGAATATACTGCATACCTGTAAGGTGTTATCTGATGATCGATACCGAGGTATTCTGCATACCTATAAGGCGATATCTCATAATCAATACCGAGACATACTGCATACCTATAAGGCGATACCCCATAACAGATAGCGAGACATTCCGCATACCAATAAGCTGATATCGGATGAACGATACCGGGACATATTGCATACCAATAAGCTGATATCGGATGTGCGCATACCAATGTTTTAATATCAGATAAATGGGTACTGTCGGGAATGGATGTCCAGAAAACGGATGCGGATAGAAGTGTACCGACTGAAACGATATCGATTGAACCGTATGCAGGCGAACCGGTATCTAAACACCCGGATTCAGAGTATGAGTATGCAAATGCTATAGGATCCGCATTACCGAGAACGACATAGAGGGCGCAGATCTGTGGGAACATACTGGGTTTTAAGGGATATGGGAACAGAGTACGGGGGTTCTAATCATTCAGGCGCCAAACTGTGCCAGAATACAGCATTGGAATGCAATTTTCTTGGTGTCCAATCAATGCGCGTGGCATAGTGAACCCTGTGTGCCATTCCGAGGATATAGAAAACATTACTTACTATATAAAGTAATAACGTAGTAGTTTGTTTACTAGTAGTTCTTTCACTAGTAGTTGTTTACATAGTAGTTCTTTCTAAAAATGTCATCTCTCTCGATTCCGTCTCTTTCAAAAAAATAAGAGCAGGACACATACCCGCTCTCACTTCGTAATCTTTTTACTTTGCAAATTTTATGCTTGTACACCAAGAACCTTACTTGTTGTGTGCCATTCCGTGGATATTGAATGCATTACTTAAATCTCTCCGGCAGAATTACAAATATATTGACATATCTTTCTGGCTTGATTATATTAAGACTATTGATTAAAGATTTTCATTTTCTGATGCAGATTATAAAAAGATGGTGAGACTTAGGGTGAGACCTAACAATGTCGACGCCTCAAATCCTTTATTTTTCTGGCTTTGCGCTATTGGGGTAATGTTCAAGTCCCATCTCCTGCATTGATACATTTATTGAAAAGCCTTGAGAATAGTTATCTCAAGGTTTTCTTTTTATTGAAACAATAGAATGTTCGCGGAGCGTGCATTCTATTGTTTCAATAAAACACATTAGATGTTATAATATAGTCATAAATTCAGGAGGTACACACTATGCCATTACCAAAAGAATCTTCTTACACAACAGATTATATATTCTCTCTTCCGGAAGGGCAGAGAGCGGAACTGATTGATGGTGTTGTTTATGATATGGCACCACCAAACCGGCTTCATCAGGAACTCGTTTCAGAACTTCACTATAAGATTACTGATTATATCAAAAAAAACAACGGTGCCTGCAAAGTTTTTCCAGCCCCATTTGCCGTTTTTCTAAACGCGGATGACAAAACTTATGTGGAACCGGATATCAGTGTTATTTGTGACAAATCCAAGCTGGATGACCGCGGATGTGTCGGTGCACCGGACTGGATCATTGAAATTGCATCTCCAAGTACCAAACGCACGGATTACGGTGTGAAATTATTCAAATATCGCTCTGCTGGTGTGCGTGAATACTGGATTGTAAATCCTCTTACGAGAACAGTGAATGTCTATGCTTTAGAAAAAGAAGAATTAAATGATCAATACAGTTTTGACGATGACATTGCGGTATGTATTTATGACAATTTGACTATCAATATTACAGAGTTACTAAAACAATAAAAAACTGCTTAGGCAAAACGGATGACTCCGTTTTGCCTAAGCAGTTTTTTATTCATTTACTTCATACAGATAACTCTTGCCTTGTTTTCCAACCCGAACGACGATTTCAAGGTCTGTTAAGATCAGAAGAACGGTCTGCGCAAGCCGCACCGGGATTTTGGCGTGCTTTGCAAAATCTTTTGCAGTAAATTGTTCCGGCAGATCATATGGAACAAACTGCATGTAATCTTCCCTTCGGTCGATACAGACTTCCTCTGCAAACTTTACCGGAATGCGGTCGTACCGCTCACTTCCCTTTTTCTTATCTCTGCTCCACCCATTTAAAAGGCGGTACTCCTCCATATCAAGCAGCGCCAGTTTTAAATGCAGATTTGGATTTGATAAATAAGGGCGGATCTTATAGAGCTCAATAAATGCCATATAGGGATTTCCGGTCTTTGGTGACTTGCGTTTCGGTGAAGTCTCCCCGGTTTCCTCGTCAATCCACGACAGCCACTTGATATGGGGAATTGGATAAACGATCGTGACCGGATATAGTGGCAGAAAAGCGTCAAGCTTCCGCCGCATTTTATTAAATGCCCTTGTCTGGATCTCGATGATCTCCTGCCCGGTGTAGATGTCTGCCACAAAATTTTCAATCGGAATCTCATGCATATCCGTGTCCGGTGCATAATAATTCTTCATGACTGCATGCACTGTTTTTTCGGATAATGTACCGATTCCCTGCCGCATTCTCTGGCTTCCTACAATTTTATTTTTTGTATGATCAAATAAAGTTTTATCGATACACAAGTTTTCGACCTTTCAATTTTTTTATCCTGTAAGGCAGTTCGTAAATCTTCTATTTTTCCGGATGCTTCATATTTTTCAAAATATCGAAACAGTCAAATGTTGCAAAATAATCATCCGGTGTCTCTGCACGACGGATGAGCTGTGTGGAGCCATCTTCTTTTAGCAGGATTTCTGCGGAGCGGAGTCTGCCGTTATAATTGTAACCCATGGAAAATCCGTGTGCTCCTGTGTCATGGATCACGAGCAGATCACCCATATCAATCTTCGGAAGCATGCGGTCAATCGCAAATTTGTCACAGTTTTCACAAAGAGAACCTGTCACGTCGTATTTGTGATCGCACGGTTCATTTTCTTTTCCCATGACCGTGATATGATGATATGCACCATAAATTGCCGGGCGCATAAGATTTGCAGCGCAGGCATCCACACCAATGTACTCTTTGTAAGTGTGTTTCTCATGGATCGCTTTTGTCACAAGACAGCCATAAGGTCCTAACATGAAACGTCCCATTTCCGAATAAATGGAAATATCGCCAAGTCCCGCCGGAACTAAGATTTCCTCAAACGCTTCTCTGACACCCTCTCCGATCACACGGATATCATTTGGCGTCTGATCCGGGCGGTAAGGGATTCCCACACCACCGGAAAGGTTGATAAATTTAATATCGCAGCCTGTCTTGTCCCGAAGTTCCACCACAAGTTCAAACAGCTGACGCGCCAGCTTTGGATAGTATTCATTCGTAACGGTATTGCTCGCTAAAAATGCATGGATACCAAAGTATTTTGCACCTTTTTCTTTTAAAATTTTAAATCCTTCAATGATCTGTTCATGGGTAAATCCGTATTTTGCATCTCCCGGGTTATCCATGATCCCATTGCTCATTTTAAATACACCGCCCGGATTGTAACGGCAGCTGATGGTCTCCGGGATATGTCCGATCGTCTGCTCTAAAAAGTCAATGTGTGTAAAATCATCCAGATTAATGATGGCACCAAGTTCATCCGCAAAAGCAAATTCTTCCGCAGGTGTATCGTTGGAGGAAAACATGATATGCTGTCCGTCAAATCCCTGGGAATCTGCTAACATCAGCTCGGTTAAAGAAGAACAGTCGCATCCGCAGTCGTACTCTTTTAAAATGTTTAAAATAAATGGATTTGGAGTTGCCTTTACCGCAAAATATTCGCGGAAGCCCGGATTCCATGCAAACGCCTCTTTCACTGCTTCCGCATTCTCACGGATTCCCTTTTCATCATATAAATGAAATGGTGTCGGGTATTTTTTCACGATCTCATCTAACTGTTCCTTTGTTACAAATGGTTTCTTTTCCATAAATTCTGCCGCCTTTCGCCATGTATTTTCCTATAGTCTTATCCTGCTGCTATCTGGATTCAGTACTTTCCCTGCTGTCTGTGATATATTGCTCGATCTGTTCATCCAGATAAACATTAAATTCCTGCATGAACTTCAAGATCGTATCCGTTTCCTCTTTGGAATAGCGGGACAAAAACTGCATGTCACGCTTCTCCCACTGCTTATGACGTTTTTCATGTTCCTTAAAAAGAACCTTGCCGCGCTCAGTCAATTTAAAATATACTTCTTTTTTATTTGTCTCCAACGTGTATTTTTCGATCAGACCTTTTGCAAGAAGTTTTTTCGTCATCTTGCTGATCGCACCACGTGTCATCTGCATCTGTTCTGCAATTTTGGTGACATTTGGCAGTTCCAGACGTCCAATATTATCAATACAATGTGTCTCCGAATAACCATACTCATCGAGACACTGGCTTTCTGTCAATTTTGAAAGCATATCCTGATGCTCTAACATAAGAGCGATTTCCTGTAACAAACGTTGTTGTTCTTTCATAGCTCCACCTCGTTTTGTTTCCATGTCAACATTTATCATACCCAATATATCGCATTGATAATTTTATGTCAATGTCTCCAAGGCAAATTTTTTCTCATGAGTTTGCTTTGAAAAAGTTTCTCAGCTGAATGGAAAAAGTGATTGACATTTTACCTAAATTCGCATATAGTCTTTATGAAGAAACGAAGTTTACAACCGTATGGCTCATTGCCTAAGCGGGCTGCTCGTTTCTTTTTTTGTGCGCACAAAATCATATAAATATAATTTTCCATCCTCATCTCTTCTTACAAGCATTTTTGCAGAATATATATGATATCCTTCAAGTTCTCCATTTTCATCATATTTTGGTATGCCAAATCTTGTATCATAACGATACCATCCTTTCTTTGCTTTCGCTCCATGTTTTCCCTGATAATCTTCCGTTTCTGTCCTGTCTGCCGCTATATAAATCAGTTCTTCGATTGCAGAAATCATATTTGCTTTCGCTTTTTCATTAGCCCCCTTCAACCTGATTTTATCTTTGGAATGGCAAAATTCATCCGGAAAATCGTTACCAATATAGATTTTTTCGCATGTTTCCAGAATCTCATATGTGTTTCCAATATACTCCTTTAAATATTCCTCAATTTCATTCCAGTCAATGTTTCGCCTTGATTTAAATCTTATATCATTTATCAACACAATGCTTTTATTATTTTCATCCTGAATAATATGAATTCTCTGATCTTTCTTACTGCTCTCTAACTGTATTTTATAAGCTAAAAGACGCAATACATATTCCGGCATTTTTCTTCTTCCAGCTTCCCACTCCTCTATAGTCCGCAATGGAATTCCCTGCTGTCTCGCAAACTCTGCCCTGTTAAATCCGGTGATATTTCTCAATTGTTTCATTCTTTCTGCTATCGTATACTGTTCTCCCATAATTCCCCCTAAAAATAATACCACTCATTGAGTGGTATTATTGTAACATATTCTATGTATAATTCAACTTATTTCACAGATTCTTCCGGAAAAACAGTTTTATATTATCTGTCTTTCCGGAGAGTTTTATCCATAAAAATGTGTATTTGCTTTTCCTTACATTGTCCTGGCAGCAACTCTGATTACATTTGCCGCATTAAACTGTAAATCTGCTTTCGTGATTTTATATCCATCAATCTCTTTTCCCGTTTTAACCGCTTCTACAATATCATCGACATTTTTCTGGCATCCTGGCATCTGGATGTCATTGCCTGCATAAATACAGCCGGTAGATGCTGAGATTGGATAAGCTGGTTTGAATTTTCCGGTAATCATCGGCATATCCTGTGAGGTGAACCAGTCGGTCATCACTACTCCTTTAAATCCCCATTCGTCTCTTGCCATTCCCTGGATCAGATCATGGCTGTTTGCTGTATGGATACCGTTTAACAGGTTGTACGAAGTCATGATGGATAATGGCTGTGCTTCACGCACTGCAATTTCAAATCCCTTCAGATAAATTTCACGAAGTGCCCGCTCACTTACATGTGCATTGACAAAGTAACGGTTATCTTCCTGATTATTCACCGCAAAATGCTTGATCGTTGTTCCCTTGCCCCTGTGCTTCTGTACTCCTTTTGTCATTGCTGCCGCAATTTTACCGGAAACATATGGGTCTTCGGAATAATATTCAAAGTTACGTCCGCAAAGCGGATTTCTGTGAATATTTAACGCTGGTGCAAGCCACAGATCTACATGAAATTGTTCCATTTCTGAACCAACCATATCTCCAGCCTTTTCTACAAGTTCTGTGTTCCATGACTGTGCCAGTGCCCAGCCAATTGGAATTGCAGTACAATACTGATAATAATTATCCACTTCCTTCTCATCGATATTTGGATTAAATGGTGTGTATGCATCCCCCATCACCTCTCCACCTGGAAGAAGTGTTCCATCCTTTTTCGTCTTAAAATGTGGCTGCAAGCGAAGTCCGGCAGGACCATCTGCAAGTATCATATTCTTGATTCCTCTTGATTCTTTGCATACAGAAGAGGTATCTCCTGCTGCTCCAGGTACAGTGTATGATGCATTTCCAACAACTTCTCCTCCGTCAGCACGTAAAGTACCCACACAAAATTCTGCTAGCTCTTCCGTTAAAAGCTGCGCCACTAATTCTTCTACAGTTGCTTTTTCTGAAAGAATATCCTGCATGGTAATTTTCTCTGTCTTATCTGTATGGTATTCCTTCCGCATTCCCTGATAAACAACCGTTTTTTGTGCAATTGCTGTTGTGTCAAAGATTACTTTTTCTGCCTGATAACCAGCGGCTTCTTTTTTCTTTTCTTCCAATTTTACAGCATCCGGATGAATCTCATTCAGTGCGACATCCAGTGCAAACAAATTTTTTGCCTTTAATGTTTGTATATCTTCACAGACTTCTATAACTCCTGCAACTTTTGTAGAAGCCGAGCTATTTCCAACCCGGATGATATAGTCACCTTTTTCCAATATCCATGCTGCTTCTTTTTCTGAATAAGACGCCATCTGTTCTGCCTGATACTTTAAGACAATCTCTTCTGTTTCACCCGGTGCCAGCAATTTTGTTTTTTGGTACACTGCCAGCTCCTGATATGGCTTTTCCATTACTCCGCCGGCTGCACTATAATATACCTGAACAACCTCTTTTCCGGCATAAATTTTTCCTGTATTTTTTACAGTTACAGGAATCTGAATTTCATTCCCTTCCACACTTATCTTTCCAGCTTTTATCTCAAAATCAGTATAAGATTTTCCATATCCGAAACAGTACAGTGGTTTCACACCAAAGCTGTCAAAATAACGATATCCAACATAGATACCATCTTCGTACATTTCATCATGTACACTCTCATTATGACTGAATTTTGCGGAAGATGGATAATCCATATAATTTTCTGCCCATGTATCTGTTGTCTTTCCTGATGGATTTACTTTTCCGGTCAACACATCCAGAAGTGCATCTCCACCAAGATTTCCAAGCTGAGTCATCAGGAGAATTGCATTGACTCCCGCTATTGATCTCATTTCCGAAAGATCCATAACTCCGCCAATATTTAATACAACAATCAGTTTATCATATACCTCAGCAAGCAGATGAATGTTTCCTCTTTCGTGTGGATATAATCTGTAATCCCCTTCCTCATCAAACCGGTCTGCTCCTTCCCCGGAATTTCTAGCGATCACATATACCGCAGTATCTGTCTCTGACACATCAATGTCATTGATCGTGATAATCTCGCAGTCCGGTTCTTTGTAAGGGTGGTCAAACATTACTGCAAGTTCAGATGTCTGTTTTCTTGCTGCTTCCTCCTTCATCCACTGCACATAAGCTGCTTTCGCAGCACTGGTATTCTGCTCCTGTCTGTCTAACCATGCGGTTGTCATAACCTCAATTCCGGCATTTTGAAATCCCTGTTCAATGTTTACATTATTTCTTGTGTTTACATCTCCCGATCCCGTACCGCCTTTGATTGTCGCACGCGCTCCATTTCCGAAAAGCGCCACTTTTTTTGTATGAATTGGTAAAGCTCCATCGTTTTCCAGAAGTACCATGCATTCCCCTGCAAGTTTTCTGGAAATCTGCGCATTTATAACTTCTCTCTCTTCAATCTCAGCTGTTTTCGATGCGAAAATTTCTGCCATATAGATATCTCCTCCCTGTAATCCAATTATTTTTATTTTGGTTTATTTTTCTTTTTAAGTCAAGATTTGCCGGAAAATTTTCCTTTTCTAAAGAAGTTCTTCCGGCAAATTTATGTATGATTTATTTCTGATGTCTTGCATCTAAGTCCCTGCGGATCTCTTCATACTTCTGATCTGTGATCTCATAGAAGTACATGGAAATTAAGGATGCGATATATCCTAAGATTGGCATCCCGAATCTTAAGAATACGATCATATTGATAACCGCTGGTGTCTGATCCTGATTTGCCACGAATCCAACTAATCCAAGGAAAAAGCTTGCAATGAATCCACCGATTGCCATACCGAATTTATTGATGAATGTTAAAGAAGAAGATAATAAACCATCTCCACGTTTTCCAAATTTCCATTCTGCATAATCCGAACATTCCGGTAGCATTGCCCAGCCAAGATTGCCTGGAAGTTTTGATACAAATCCAAATGCTCCCATCATACTCATAAGTACAATAACCGGTGCAGTAGGTTTGATCCACATAACAGCAAGTGGCAGGATGGATAATAAGCTTCCAAACCAGTATAATCTCTTTTTACCAATTAATTTGGTAAGTGGTGGAAGTAATGGAATAGAAATGATACTTCCTACTAAAATTGCAGTTGCAACAGGTGATACTAAATCTTCTCTTCCAAGGACATATTTGAAGTAATACATATTTACTGCACTGTATGTAGCGTTTGCAAGTACATCTGTACCGAATGCGATCATCAGCATAAGCATTGGTTTATTACATGCTAGAAGCTGTAAGTTCTCTTTTAAATTGAATTTCTCTTTTTTTACTTCTACATCAACTTTATCATATTTTTTGCCACCCCATGCACAGATCCAGAAGGAAACGGTTGTCATGATGCCAATCAGTGCACCATAGAGTGCCCAGCCCTGTTTTCCACCACCGAAAAGTTCTACCAATGGCAGTGCAAGAATTGTGATGACAAACTGGGAAACTGTTCCCATTCCCTGTTTCCATGCAACAATCTCTGTTCTCTGCTGAGGATCCTCAGAAAGAACTGGTGTCAATGCATGATAAGGAATATTTACTACTGTAGATGCTAATGAATATAAAATGTAAATCACATAAGCATATACGACTTTCATCGTTGGTGACATCTCTGGTGCAGTAAATAATAAGAAAATCAGCACACCAAGTACCGGTGCTCCAAAAATGATCCATGGACGATATTTTCCCATTTTACTTCTTGTGTTATCACCAAGCATACCCATGATCGGGTCTGTAAATGCATCAATAAATCTTGATATCAGCATTAAGGTCGCAACCACATAAGAGCTGATTCCGAAAATATCTGTGTAGAAGAATGTCAGAAATGACATTACAAGGAAGAATGCCAGGTTAGAACCTAATCCTCCAAATGAATATTTAAAAACATCACTAAATTTTGCTTTTTCATATTTCTGATTCATAATTTGCCCCTTTCACCATGGTTTCTACCATCTTTTGATTTATTTTTTATAACCCCAGTCTCTTATACAACTCTTTTGGTGCATCGTTTTTCTCCATGTATTCTCTTATGTAACCCTTCATGCGCATTTCCACCGCTTCATCATGAATCTGTGTATTCTGCGTTGGATCTTCATTTAAATCAAATAACATGTTTCCAAAAGATGTCGTGTCTCCCATCATATCTTTTTTTTCAATTTTCATGACCTTACATCCTTTTGTAAAAGAAAATGGTCCGGCAAGTTCGATATTCTGCAATTCCTCTGGCTGGAACATCTGACGCATATGAGTTGGCATTAATGTATATTCATATACCTTTTCTCCCTGATGGTCTGCTGCATGCATATAAACATATCTGCCATCTGTGACATCCACCTGACTTCCATGATAACCAAATACTGCATATTCACGAATCGGTGTATCATCATCCATCACCTGTTTTAATGGTTTTCCTTCCATATCTTTCGGGATTTCCATTCCAAAATATTCAAGAAGTGTCGGTGCAAGATCAATTGTCTGAACGATAGAATTACGTTTTTCTCCTGCCAGATCCGCACGTCTTGGATCATAGATGAATAGCGGTGTATGTGCAATTTCATTGTAAATTGGCATGCTTGTCTTTCCCCACCAGCCATGTTCTCCAAGTAAAAAACCATGATCTGTATTTACGATCAGCATAGTGTCTTCCCACAGATTGTATTTATCCATCACATCTAACACTTTTCCAAGATAACGGTCACATTTGCTGACTAAAGCTGCATAATTATATCTGACATGTTCAATTGTATTTTCAGATTCCACAGTCGGTGCATATGGTGGCCAGTCGGCTTCCATCGCTGCATCCCCTTCAAAATGATGTGGGTAAAGCTCTTTATCCTTCGGCAAAGTATAGAACGGCTCATGTGGATCGAAGGTCTCAATCTGTAAGAACCAGTTGTCTTCGCCATGGTTTCTCTCGATGAATTCCAAGCCATTTGCAAAAGTGACTGCCTGAGAGGTCTTTTCCTCAGTGTTCATCTCCGCTCTGTTGATCCGATCCTGTGCCATCATTCTTGCATAGAGTGGATACTCTAACATCACTTTCTTATTTTCAAAAACAGTTCCGGCACCTTTTTCATAAGCATGTGCTACATCTGCTTTCCAGTTATCGCCCTCCTGACCTCTCGCAATCTCCCATGAGGAATAGCGGTTGTGATAAGTTGCTCCACCGTCCTCCCAGTAATGCTGATGATCACTGACCAAGTGTGTGTAAACTCCTCCTTTCTTAAGAATTTCCGGCATGGAATCATCAAACGGTTCCATTGGTCCCCAGCTTCTGTGGAAGAAGTTGATTCTTCCGGTCTGAAGCTCTCTTCGTGCAGGCATACATGGCATGCTTCCTACATAGCATTGCTCAAACTGTACACATCTCTCTGCAAGTCGCCTGAAATTAGGTGTCTTTGTCCAATTACACCCGTATGGTTCTAACATCTCTCGATTTAAAGAATCATACATTACCATAATTGCTTTCATAAGCCTCTCCTCTCTTGTCTATGTGAATTTTTATAATAAAATCAAAAGATTTCATTTACTTCTTTTTTCGAAACATTTTCAGTTTTTCAATTTCAATTTTGAAAACGTTTTCAAAATTACCAAAAGAAAAATTCCTGTTTTTCAGGATTTTTCTTTCTAAAATCTGTTTTATATTTCCCTGACAGATCCCCGATCCATGTATTCCGGCATGTATTTTTTTGAAAGATCTGTATTCTTCTTTCCACTGAGCTGATTTAACAACTCAGTTGCGATCGTTTCTCCAAGCTCTAATGATGGAACGTAATAGCAGTCAATCTTTGGCAGCATCTTTGCTCCCTGACCTTTCACATGTTCTACACAGATCACGGAAATATCTTCTCCAAGCTGTTTTCCCATGGAAGACAGTATACTCTGCACTTTTACCAATAATCCCAAATCTTCGCAGATCATTGCTGTCACGTGTGCTTCTTCTATCATGTACTTTAAAATGTCTCTCAGAAAATCAGCATCAATATTATATACGGTATCTGTAATATTAATCTTAAGCCCTGTGAATTTTGTTTCCGCCTTACTCTTTAATTTCAAATTCGTGTTGCTTCTGCTCTTTAATGGCAAAAAAGCAATTCTTCTGTGACCTTTCTCATACAGACGTCTGATTCCATCTAATATATACTCCTCATAACTGGCATATACATTCATCCCCTTTTCACTGAACCGCTTTCCGATATATCCAACTGGAAAATCCTCTTCAATGATAGCACTTAAGGAACCTTCAAGACGTCCATCAGATGGAATTGTAAGCACGATCAGTCCATCAATCCTCTTCTGGCTTACATAGTCAATGAATTTGGGCTTTGCCTTCCTATTCTCCTCATAACCGGCGGCTTCATTAATCAAAAGCAGACTATAATCACTCTCTCTTATCACATTATCAATTCCACGCAGACATTCCAAAAGATATCCATTTTCAAACATACTTCCATTCGCTAATGGAGAATATACACCAATCATCTTGGAGCTTCCGGTCACAAGGCCACGTCCGAACTGGCTCGGCTGATAATCGTAATACTCCAATGCCTCCCGCACTGCTGCTGCCTTGCTGTCCTTCACTCCGGCTGAATTATTGATCACTCTGGAAACGGTCGATATGGAGACTCCCGCTCGTTTTGCTACGTCATGAATGGATGCGTTCATAAAATGTGTTTCTCCTGTCTGTCCAAAGGATTAACTTCGTAATATTTTTAATCATTCCAAAATTTTTGCTGCTTCTGAAATTGAATTCATTTTCTGCGAATTTTTACTTCTATTTTGAAAACGTTTTCAATTTCTATTAATAATTTACCACCAAATCACAGTTATTGCAATTGGCAATTGTTCTATAATTTGATGGTAAATTCTATGAAATACTTACAAAGTTTTATTCAATCAAGACTTTCTTGCTCCTCGAACAATTCCGATTGATTCTGCAAAGTATTTCAATTTCTTTTACTTTCTCTATCTCTTTTCCAGTATATGTGCGATTTCCTTCATCCGTGGCAGACAGGCTGCAAAGAACATCTTACAACTCTCGCAGAAATAATTCTGGTATTTTCCTGTCAGTTCATTAAGATCACGGTTTCTCTGGCAGCCACCATGACAGATATGAAAATATTCACAGGTCTTGCATTCCTCATCAAGCAACAGTGAACGCTCTACAAATCCGATTTCTGTTCTTTTCGTATCAATTTCATCCAGTCGATTCTCATTAAAATTCCCTAATTTATAATCATCCAGCATATAAAAATCACATGGATAAACACTTCCATCTGCCTCCACGACATTCTGGACTCCGCATGTTCCTCTCTGGTCACAGGCTTCAGGCAGATATCCTAACAAAATTCCAATGTAATTCTCGAACTGGCGGATATATGGCTGCTTTCCCAATTTCCAGTCAGCATACCAGAGATTGAAAAGTTCGATCAGAAATTTTCCGTACTGCTCCGGCTTTAATGCATACTCATTCTCGCCATGTGCCTCTTCGAGCGGATCCAGACATGCAATATACTGCTGGTAATTCCATCCTTGTTTTTTATAGAACTCATAAATTTCTGTAATATTGGATGCCACTTTCTGATTCACAACAGTTAGGATATTGTATTCCACGCCATAATGACTCATCAGTTCTGCTGCATGACGTATGCGATCAAAAGTTGGTTTTCCATCTTTGGTGTGGCGGTAGCTATCATGGATTTCTTTCGTTCCATCAACAGAAAGTCCTATCAGAAAGTGATTCTTTTGAAAAAACTCGCACCATGCCTCATTGATCAGATATCCATTTGTCTGAAGTGCATTATTCACGCGGATACCATGTTTATTATACTGCTTTTCAAATTCTACCACTTTTTCAAAAAAATCAATTCCGCGAAGCGTCGGTTCTCCACCCTGAAACGCATAACTGACCGCTCCCTCTGCACAAAGCATCGTCTTGCGGATCACATTTTTTAAGGTCTGTTCTGACATAAATCCATAAGATTCCTGAATCCTTTTCTGTGTTTCATCACAATAGAAGCAATAATCACATTTCATATTACACATCCCGGAAGATGGTTTCATCAGTACACTGATTGGCGGCATATGCTTTTCCTCTTTTTATTCTTACATAAATTTAAAAATGTTATAAATATTGATTGCGATCATCAAGACCATAAGTGCGATAAACAGCTTGTCAACTGTCTTCTCATCAATTTTCTTATTGATCGCACGTCCACAGATTCCTCCGGCGATACCACCTGCAACCATAAGGATCAATACTCCTATCTGGAAATCCGGTACACTTCCTGAAACGATTGTTGAAGCAATGCTTGCAATCTGCGAGAAGAAAATAATGTACAGAGAATTTTCTGCTGCAATTTTTGTTGACATAGAGAAAAAGAAAAATAACACTACAAGGTTAATAGGTCCGCCACCAATTCCAAGGAAAGAAGACATAATTCCAAGAAATACACCAATAAGAACACACACAATTGCATTTTCTACTTTATAAGTCTTAATTTTCGCCTTATAAACCGTATAAATAAGTGTTCCAAGTGTTACGATCAAAAGACACAGTGCCTGAACTGCTCCTACCTTGTTTGGATCACTGCTCAAAGATTTCACATAAGAAAACAGCCATTTCCCGATCAGACCACCAACCGCTGCCCCTATTGCAAGCGGTAAACCGGTTTTCATGGAAACATGTGATTCTCCACTGATTTTGTTTTTCAAAACAGAATATGTTGTCATAGACAATACCGTACATCCTGACAAAAAGCTGATGGCTGTTACATCCAGCACTCCAAAAGAATCAAGTACCGGTTTGATGATCACTCCACCACCGATACCACAGATTGCACCAACAATGGATGCACCAAAGCATACAACTAAAAATATAAGATAAATCATTTCTCATTTCTCCTTTCAAACCCATCTGCAATTCTTCTAAGTAAGATCACTGCAAAAATTGATAAAATAAACTCTGAAACAAAACCTGCATAGGTTATTCCTGATGCCTGGAAAATTTTATTCAGGATCACGATCGCAGGTATCTCAAAGACAATCTTTCGCAGGATTGCAAAAACAAGTGCTGTTTTTCCCATTCCAACACTTTCAAATACACTGACTGCCAGAAAGTCGACCAGCATAAATGGCATACACATGCAGAAACCTCGCAAAAACATTGCACCGTATGTAATAACCTCTTCATTTTTCATAAACAGTCTGATCAGGGATGGTGCAAAAATCCAACATAATATCATAATAAGAACCATACACGGCACCAGAAGTTTCATAACTGTTTGAATTGTTTCCTCAAAACGCTGTTTATTTTTGCTTGCATAAGAGTATCCCACTAACGGCATTACTCCCTGCGTTCCTCCAAGTGCAACCTGAATTGGAACCATATACACTTTTTGTGCAATGCCGACTGCTGCTACCGCAGAAGAACCATATCCAGCAACAAAATTGTTTAAAATGGTCATTCCTGTTACATTTAAAAGATTTTGAATCGCTGCCGGTATTCCAACTTCCATTACACCAAAAACAATCTCTTTTGTCAACGACAGATACTTTGGATTCAGATTTATGTTTGTTTTCTTTTTTCTTACCATAAGAAGGACAAAAAAGTAACAGCATGCAAAACAGTTTGATAAAAAAGTTGCCAGACCTGCACCTGCTGCACCCATGCCCAATCCCCATGGGAGGATGAAAAACGGATCAAGAATCATATTTAGAATACATCCGCTCATAGTTCCGATACTCGCATGCAAGGATGCGCCTTCTGCTCTGACCATATATCCCATGACGACATTTAAAATTGTTGGTATCGCACCACATACAACTGCCCAGTTCATATATGCGGTTGTTGCTGCCGCTGTATTTATATCTCCTCCAAGAAGAACTACAAACGGCTGCATAAAAATATAACAGAGTGCAGACAATAGAGCTCCACTCACAACTGTTCCATAAAAACCCAAAGATGCACTTGCGCATACTGTCTTTAAATCTCCTCTTCCAAGTGCCCTGCTCATCATACTTGATGAACCGATTCCAAACAGATTAATCACAGCGTTAAATGCCAGAAGTGCCGGTGCTGCCAATGCAACTGCCGCATTCTGGATTTGATCATTCATCATTCCGACAAACAGAGTATCTGCCAGACTATACAGCACCGTTACAAGTGCACCTATAATCGTTGGAATCATCATTGTCTGAACTGCCTGTGGAACCGGAGTTTCTTCAAATAATTTTTTGTTTGTATTTTGCACAAATATTCCTCCAGAAATTTATTCCTGTCCTTTATGATATTCCGTTCAAAGAAAAACGAGTTGTAAAAACAACTCGTTTTTCTTTGATTAGGGTATATTTTTTATAAAGGAATTTCACTACACTCCCATAAAAGAATTGTCATGAATTTTGCATAGTGATTAGCAGCATCCACATCCGCCATTGTTATGACGATGTCCGTATTCATCCATGCAGTCATCTTCCGGATTCTTCATGCAAAGATGAACAGCTGCTTTCTTGAATGTCATAGGAAGCGCTAAGATGTTCGGGTTGCTTCCAACAAATTTCTTCTCAGCATCTGCTAAAGCTTCTTCAAATGTAGCTCTTGTCTTAAGACCCATTCCTCTTGCATATCCCGGTTCCTCAGCACCAACAATATAGATTGCACTTGTATTCATCTCGGCGATATGTCCACAGGACATCATAGAGAATCCGTGGAATGGATGGAATGCATTTGTGAAACGGTATTTACGGATATATTCTTCATTTGTTGCGAAGTACTCGCCGTAACGGTTGATATCCGGCAATGTATTCATATGATCATGCTGGAATAATTCATACTGTTCTCTTAAATATGGCCATAATTCATCATGGAAGTATCCGTTACAGATAGAAGAGCAGATAATTACACAGTTGTCACTCATAACACGTTTAAATCTTAATACCTGTGCACTTAATGCCTGCATCATCATGATCGGGTTTGTTCCCATTCCATCACCATAGTGGAATTTCTGTGGCATACCAAATACAAGTACATCGTACTTCTTCTCTGCCCAGTGTACATAAGTTCTCTTATCTGCAAGTTTCCAGCTGATCGGCATCATCTCTTTTGCATATCCGGAATAAATTGCAATCTGTCTTGAGCATGTATCAAGTACAGCGTCACAGCAGAAGAATGGATGACCCATCTTCTCTTCCATATGCATACTGATCTCATTGAATTTATCACGCATTAAGCTTCCGCCATTAACCGGTGTAAAGTCGTCTCTGTGCATAACAGAAGGTACATGATGGCTTGCAATACATCTCCAGTTTGTGATACCTGTTGCACTGTGTTTGTATCCGCCTGAATATCCACCATATGGATTTCCCTGTACATGACCGATCAGAATTGGAATATCACAGTCAAATACATATTTGTTCATGTATACCGGATCACCTCTGTGAGTTTTTCCAAGATATACCATATGCTCCTGATCCTCACTGTCATGGCTGATGATCTGACCTGTATGCCAGAATTCGTTGAATAATTCCTCACCGAAAATTGCCTCTGCATCAGATTCTTTACTTCTTGGATGTAAACCATTGGAAATAATGAACAGAATATCTTTCTTCTCAACACCTGCCGCATAAAGTTCTCTTAAGATGTATTTGATACTTAATTTTCTATGGCTAGTTGCCTGTTCTCCACCTTTAACACGGTCTGGAACGATAAATGTAACAGTGCTTCCTTTATGAGCAAGCTCTGTTAAAGTTGGCATTCCGATTGGATGAGCAAGACTCTCTAAATATGCTTCCTCTAATTTATCTTCCGGGATATAAGCCGGATCTTTTACTGTTTCACCTGGAATAAAAATGTCAGTATTATCTGGTAACTCTGCAGGCATTGTTCCCTGTCCATATTCGAATTCAATCTTCATATCTTTGTTCTCCTTTTCACTCATAGTATAATTTACCGTAATCCGGGAAACATTATTCTTCTCTGTTTCCAGGATTCATATTTATGTTCTGTGTCTTGTTCAAATTCTTGGGTTATTTACCCATGTAGAGACGGATGATCTCAAGGTATTCTTCCGGATAATATCCGATCTCACCCTGGAATCTTGTAAGTGCGATCAGTCCTCCGTCGATTTCATCGATAGAAGCGAGCATTGCTGCATTATCCTGCTTTAATCCACCACCGTATACAATATCCATACCACCAGTCTGTTCTTTTACAAAACGTGCGATCTTAGTGATGTAGTCTTTTCCTGCCGGTGTTTTACCAGGTCCGATTGACCAGATTGGCTCATAAGCGATCACGACTTTAGATTTGTCAACATCTTTTAATCCGATCTCAAGCTGTTTGCCTAATACTTCCTGCCACTGATCCTGCTCTTCACTCTTTTCTCCGATACAATAAAGAACTGTCATTCCTCTTTCAATGGCACATTTGATCTCCTGATTTAACAGACGATTCACTGCATCTGTATCTGTCACTCCTGCTTCTGCAAGAATTCCAGCCTTATCGTTACGTTCTTCACAATGTCCGATGATTGTTGTCTCACATCCTGCCGCAACCATTGCAGATGCCGGTCTGTTTGTTGTAAATGCACCAAAATTGCCACCTACTGCAGTGTCTGCTCTGTAAACACTCTGGCATCCAACCTTGATCGGGCTGTCCTCTGTTTTTGCTTTTGCTGCATTTAAAAGGTGAACCTCCGGAAAATACATTGCAAATTCTACTTCTGAACGATCATATTTTTTCAGTTCGTCCTGTGTATTCTTTACAATATACTCTGCCCACTCAGCAACCGGTGCAATACGGTTTACTCCACCAAATTCTGTTGGAACATCAAATCTTTTTAAATTCAGATAAATATGTTTCATGGATTTTCCTCTCTATCTGGTATGGATACCGGAAGCACCCGCTGTATCTCCGGCATCCATTATGATCAACTTACTCTTTCTTAGATTCCTGCTTTTCTGTAACGTTCTGCCATCTCGTCGATTGTAACGCGTTCTACCTTCGGTGCTTTTCCGTAGCTTCCAAACTTCACAAGTAATGGTGCGATTGCTTCTTTTACACCATCTTCAATGCATGTACAGATTCTTGCAACATCATCATCCGGAACATTTCCGTACATAATTGTATCCATGATCGGTGTGATGAATGCACGAGGATCAAATGCTGATTTCTTTGTCTCTAATAATTCATAGATCTGACCTACAGATGCACTGTTTCTAAGAGCAGCATCTTTTGCAAAAAGCTCTTTCATATTTCTTGTAACTGCCAGACGAAGATCTGTATCAACATTGATCTTATTAATGCCGCAGTGGCTTACTTCTACAAGCTGGTCTACATCGATTCCGTATGCATTTGTGATCTCTCCGCCAAGGGCATTGATCTCTTCTACAATATACTGTGGAACAGTAGAAGAACCATGGCTTACAAGATATCCCTCAATTCCTTCATGTAACATACATTCCTTGATCGCGATTGCAATTTCCTTACGGATCACTGCATTCTTGCCTTTGTTTGCACCGTGCATGGTACCATAGCTGATCGCTAATGCATCAACACCTGTTTTTTTGAAGAAATCAATTGCACTTAATGGATTTGTGTAAGTACTTGTTGCTGCGAATACATGATCTTCAACACCTGCTAACACACCAAGCTCACCTTCTACTGTAACACCTCTCTCATGGGCATATTTTACAACTTCACGTGTCAGTTCTACGTTCTCATCGAATGGAAGAGAGCTTCCATCGATCATGACACTTGTATATCCGCCTTCGATCGCAGCGATACAGGAATCGAAATTCTTACCGTGATCTAAATGAAGTGCAACCGGAATATCACTGTCTGCCGCATATTTCTTTACTGCTGCTCCGATATTCTTAGCTCCTGCTTTCTTATCCTCTAATGTAGAATTAGCGAAATCTGTACGTCCACCCATAAATCCATTTGCAAGATCAGCTCCCTGAATGATCGCAGGGCTTCTTAAAATCTGATGAACATCTACAGCTGCTTTTACCTGGCATACAGCATTTACATTAAATGCACCCTGTGCATAACCATTCTTATCTGCTGCATCCAAAATTGCTCTCATTGGTACTAACATAATAATCCTCCTTGTTTTGCTTACTATTGATATATGTTATTAGTTAAAAGAAATCATCTTAGGCAGTTCACCACCGATCAGTGGTTTGCACCATTCTTTGAACGCTTCCGTTACACCATTGCCCTCTTCATTAATAAATTCATCCGGCATGGTTCTCTCATACATCATGACTTTATCGATATCTACTAAAAATGGTTTCATCACATATGGTTCCGTAGAAACACGCTCAAATGCCACCATCTTTCCGGATTCACCATTCATGATCGCTTCGCAGGCCATCTTTCCTGCAAGCACTGCTTCTTCTCGGTCAACCGGACTCTGTTCATGTGCGGCTGCACGGCCTACCAGACCCGGTTTCTCACCTCTTGCTTTGTATCCGAGCTTCTTAATAATAAGATTAGCGAGATGCTGGCTGACATCACCAAAATAAGTTGCACGTCCAACCTGGAAGACTGGCTCAACAATTGGCTTTCCGTCTTTATCTCTTAAACCTTCACTTGCAACTACTACGATTCCGCTCTTCTTTTCAAGAAGCTTCTTCACGTCATCAAGGAATTTCTCCTCATCAAACGGACGCTCCGGAAGATAAATAAGATCCGGACCGACACCATCACCATCGTCTGCCAATGCACTTGCTGCTGTAGTCCATCCTGCATTTCGTCCCAATGCCTCTACAACAACTACGTGGATTGGAAGTCCTTTGACATCTGCTGCCACTTCCTTCACACTCTGTGCCATATATCTCGCAATGCTTCCGTATCCAGGACTGTGGTCTGTGATCGCAATGTCATTATCATGAGTCTTCGGAATGCCCATTACTCTGATATCTAATCCTTTTGCCTGACAGTTCTTATAAAGCTTTCCGCAGGTATCCATACTTCCGTTGCCACCATTGAAAAGTACGTATTTAATATTCTTCTTTAACAGTACTTCGATCATTCTGTCATATTCTGCCTGTTCGATCTGATCTCTGGATGTTCCGATCGCACTTCCCGGCGTATTCAGTAAAAGTTCCAGTTTCTCATCCGGAACATTTTCAAGCTCAATCAGTTCTTCTCTCATCAGCCCGCCTGTACCATTCTTAGCGGCATAGATATGTTCGATCTCTTTATACTTTTTTGCTTCCTTTACTGCACCGTACAGTGATGCGTTGATCACAGATGTCGGACCACCACCATGTACGATCAGTATATTCTCTCCCATAGTTTTCTCCTCCTGATTTGAAGTATTTGTCTGCTATTTTGGTTGACTGCAAACAGAAACTGTGTTGCTGAAATTATAAAATTCCGACACTTCTTACGTTGTTTACATTATAACACATCCGTCACAAATTTTGCGTGGCATTTACGCAAACGTTTGTGATGTTTCACCAATATTTTATCACAAAAAACTTCGGACGTTCATTACAAATCCGAAGCTTTTTGTGTTCCATATTTCATGATATGATTAAACATAGTTTTTATTTTCCAAGTGCCTCAAACATCCACTTTTTATAAGCCTCTACTCCCGGCTGGTCAAATGGATTTACACCCATGATCTTGCAGGACAAATAACATGCGAACTGGAAGAAATAAAATAACTGTCCAAAATGATAAGCATCCAATTCATCCACTTCTATCGTAAGACAAGGGAGTTTTTTGCTATGTGCTGCCACAGTTGCATGATATGCGGCTTTGTTGATCTCCCAGAAATCTTTTCCATCCAGATAATCAAAATAATCTTCCTTTTCATCCGGTTCTACGATCAAAGATGCATTCTGCTTCTTTACATCCAAAAATGTCTCAAACATAATCGGAGAACCATCCTGGATAAACTGTCCTACTGAATGCAGTTCCTCCGAAAATTCTCCTGCCACCGGAAAGACTCCTTTATTATCTTTTCCTTCACTTTCTGCAAAAAGCTGGATCCACCATTTATAGAAGAAACGGAACTGAGGCTCAAAGCTTGAAAGCATCTCCACACGGTATCCTTCTTTATAGTAGAGATTTCTAAGACATGCATACTGATATGCAATATTCTTTTCGGTACTCTCTTCATGTACACGGATCTGCATATCTCTTGCTCCCTTTACAAGTTCGCGGATATCAATTCCGGCTACTGCCATTGGAAGCAATCCAACATTTGTCATTGCTGTATAACGGCCTCCGACATTCAGTGGAAATTCTAAAAATGTGTATCCATATTTTGTGCAGAGTGTTTCCAGGGAACTTCCCACGGTACCGGTAGCAATGATTCTTTTTCCTGCTTCCTCACCATATGTTTTTTCCATATATTTTCTTAAAATACGGAAAGAGGAACCCGGCTCTAATGTTTCGAAATTCTTTGCAATACAGTCAATATAAATGGATTTTCCCTCTAATCTCTTCATCATGCGGTTCATTGCATCCGGAGAGAGCGTATTTCCGGCATAGATAATTTCCGGTGCATCATCCTTCCTTAAGGCTTCGATCACGGAACGTGCTGCGTTATTTGATCCACCTACTCCGATCAGAACAAATGCATCTGCATTTTCACGAATCTCTTTTGCAATTTCTTCCAGACGTTTTATATTCTCTTCGCCTGCCCACTCCTCTGTGTCAAGCCATCCCTGACTGTCTGCATAGCAGTTCTCCCCTGTTTTTGCTTCTTCAAGTATTCTGATATTTTCTGATGCGATCACATCAACTGCTTTTTTCTGATCTTCCGACTGATTGTGAATGATTAAGTTTAACATATTTCTACCCTTTCCCAATCTGATAATTTGTTTGATTTTTTATAATTCTTATTTTAATCTAACGAAGGAAAGGGATAACTTGTATTCCTTTCCTTCTATTGATGACTATTTACAGAAACTACAGAATCAGATCATCTTCTAAATTTACGAAAGACATTTTGTCAAGTTTTTCCTGCATCTCTACTTCACCTTTACGAGTTAATGGATAGAAATACATTGCAGCAATAGAAAATACATATGCAATGATCGGTCCTACTGTACATAACAGCAAAATTGCTTTTAAACATCCAGGTGTCTGTTCTACTGCATCCTTATTATATCCTGTCGCAGAAAGAATAATTCCACTAAAGAACATTGAGAAAGCCTGACAGCATTTATTGACAAATGTGAACGTAGAATTAACAAGTGCGGTTCCATTAATTCCAAGTGTCATCTGTGCATAGTTTGCAGAATCAAGTACAGCTGATCGGCTTAACATATTGTTAATAGTCCATGTAAATGTGATCGCAATATATGTAAACATAACTGCTGATATTGCGTATGCACCCTTTAATCCTGTAACAAGCATTGGAAGAGTAACTAAAATTGCAAGTGCCTCAATACCAATAATTCCTGCTCTTTTTCCTGTCTTTTTTACAAAAGGCTGAATAAATGCTACTAATGCAAATCCAACAAAAGTAGATGCATATCCGATATATGTGATAAGATCTGTTCTTCCGCCCATATTATATTTAAAGAAATACATTCTTAATGAATTGGAGATCTGGAATGCGAACATATCTGTTCCATATGCGATAAGTACACATAAAAGAGCTTTGTTTTTTGTAATAACTGAAAATGTTTCTTTTAAAGAAAATCCCTTTTTCTCTGTTTTTGCATTTTTTGCTGCCGGATCGTATACATCAACATTTTTTACTGACATTGCTGATAAAATAAAAATCACTGCACTGACAGCACCAAAGATCACTGTAAACTTAAACCATGCAGATGCATTATCCTGTCCTCCTAATTTGTCAAGGATTGGTAATGCCCATGCTGATACTACCAAAGATGCAATAGATCCAAATGCCTGGAAGATTGCCTGGATTCTTGTTCTTTTTGCAATATCATTTGTAAGAATTGCAGGAAGTGCAAGCTGTGGAATCTGGACAATTGTCCATGCCAGGGAATAAATAATATATGTAATAAATGCATATACCACTTTTCCTGTCATCGAGAAATTCGGTGCTGTGAAAAGTAATACAAACATAATTCCAAGGAATGGTGCTCCTGCGATAATCCAAGGTCTGTATTTACCGATTTTCGTATTAGTTTTGTCAACGATAATTCCCATTAATGGATCTGTAAATGCATCCACAAGTCTTGCTACCATAAATACCAGTCCTGCCATAGCAGGTGAAATTCCAAGAATATTGGTATAAAAGTATGTAATATAGGTACCTACCATCATAAAGATGATATTGTTTGCAAAGTTACCTGTACTGTATAACCAGTAATGTACTTCTGATGCTTTTGGCTTAGCCTGATTATTTGTTTTCATATTTTCTCCTCCGTTAGATTGTTAAATCTTTTAATTATGTTGGTTTTAAAATAGTACTTCTGCCCTACCAAAAGTACTTTTTAATTCCGTCACTTTGTTAAAACTTTTAATAATTATATTATATGATAAAATTTATAAATATCAATTGACAATTATTCCAAATATAAGGCACTTATTTTGTTGATATTTACTTAAACTTTTTAACTAATATTTAGTTATATTAAGTGACCGCTACTAAATATTTAAAAACTTTTCGCGGATCAAAAAATATGCTGCCCCTTTCGCACCGCGGAATTTTTCAAATGGAGCAAACTCAATCTGAACCTCTTCTTCATTGAGTCCAAAGAAATTGCTTTTTGCCGATTCTAATAATTGCTTTCTGTTCTTTTCTGATTGAAACAAGCAGCTATCTGCCACCACATAACCAGGATTGATCAAATTCACAACATTTGCCAGAGCAATTCCAAGATAACCAATCGCCTGTTCAATAATCGAATTGACTTCAGGGTTTCCCAGTTCCTGTACTTCAAGGATTTGATCCATCCGAAGTATCCTATCCTTCTGCACACGCTCTCTAAGTTCCGGAAGCCTGCCTCCTAACATTGCCTCCTGGCAATTTCTGAAAATTGCTCCTTCGCTGCCAAGATCATCCACACATTTAAGTTCTTTGCCGACGCTTATCACTGTATGGCCGATTTCTCCTGCTCCTGCTGTATATCCTGAAACCACATCATCTTTCAACATTAATGGACACGCAACACCTCTTGAAACAAAAAAATATGCAAATGAATCCGGTTTTTGTCCACGCATACTCATTTCATGTCCAACAGCACGAAGCCTGACATTGTTATCGATCAGTATCGGCAGATGGATCCGCTCCTCTAAATCTGTAGCAAATGGTTTTCCCATCCAGTCTTTTCTTGGATTGCTCCGGATCACACCCTTTTCTCTGTCAATAAATCCCGGTAGTCCTACCCCTACTCCAAGCAGATTTCTGCCTTTTGCTTTATCCACCATTTCGTTTATGATATTAGTTATCTTTTCAAGCATACCTGCATAATTTTCAGCAGGACTTTCATATTCTGATTGTTCTAAAACTTCTCCTCTTAAATTCATCAAAACCGCCCTGGTTGCATATGGACCAAGTTCCACACCAATTGCATAAGCAGCCTCTGCACGGAATGCAATTGCATTCGGACGTCTTCCCATGTTATTTACAAGTTTTCCATCTGCTATGGGTATTTCTTCTAAAATTCCCTCCGAAAGCATTTCGTTTACACTCGTTGTAATTGTCGGAAGTGTTAATCCTAATTCTTCGGCTATCGCAGTCCTTCTCGCATTCTCCATCCGAAATATCATATTTTTGATCAAGACACGATTTCGTCTTCTTGTTTCCAGTAAACTGTTTCCCTTTTTTCCAGTCATGCTCTGATACCCTTTTCCTACTCTTTTATCTCAACCGATTCAATATCCAGTATATTCTCTGTTAGTATCATAACATATTTTCAAATTATTGTAATCAAAATGTATGATATTTTATCAGCATGGTTTATTCCTATTTTTTTGTAAAAAGCAGTAAAAGACGTGACCAAAATCACGCCTTTTACTGTTCCAATAAAATTATTCTGCTTTGTCTGCTCTTATCGTCTGCATATACATCATTAATTGTCCTAATGTAACGCCACTTTTATTTGGTCTTTTTTCATATTTTATTTTTCTTCCACTTCACAGGTATAACTTCTCTTACCTGCAATACAAATTTTCTCGCCAATCAGATTAATTGTCTCTTTGAATGGAAGATCTTCTGAAGATGTACCAACCATAATATCAAGCTGTCCCGGTTCAACGACAAACTGCATCTCTTCATCATAATAGCCAAGCTGTGCTGTATCAAGATTGAAAGTAATCTTCTTTGTCTCACCTGCATTTAAATGAACTCGTTTAAATCCGGCAAGCTGTTTATTAGGTCTTACGACATGTGCTCCGTGGAACGCCTGATAAAGCTGTACTACTTCATCTCCGGCAACAGCACCTGTATTGCTTACTGTGCAGGAAACTTCGATTTTTCCATCAGTCGGAATCTCAGTCTTTTCAATTTTGAAATGATCCAATGCAAACTCTGTATAACTCAACCCATAGCCAAATGGATACAATGGCGTTCCCAATCCATCCGTATATCCACCACTGAAAATAGCTGCACTCGTAGCATCACTTCCCGATGCATATCCGGAACCGTTTTTATGATTATAAAAAATCGGTATCTGTCCGGCACTTCTAGGAATTGTTACATTCAGCTTACCTCCAGGATTAAAGCTTCCATCAAGAACATTTGTTACAGCTTCACCTGCAAATGGTCCCGGCATCCATGCCTGAACAATTCCTGCGATATTTTCTACTGCCCAGTTCACAGAAAAAATTCCCGGTCCATATAAAACAAGCACGACAGGTTTTCCTGTTGCAGCAACCGTTTCTAATAATTTCTCCTGAACACCCGGAAGTTCCAATGACTGACGATCTTTTCCCTCACCGCCTGTCACATTAACCCATCCGCAGTTTCCACCTAATGCCATGACAACAACATCACTCTCATTTGCCGCTTTCACTACGTCTGAAAATCCGTCTTCTGATGTTCCGATAATATCGCATCCTTGCGCATAAACTGTCTCAAATCTATCTGAAAGTACTTCTTTTAAGCTTCTGGTGTGAAGTGTTCTCAAAACTCCGTTCATATCGTCCAGCTGTTTTACATCTTCCTCATCCAGCATATCAAACAGTGTATCGAATGGTCCTTTTGGTGCCTTTTCTTTTTCTGCCTTAGCCTGTTCATCTGCAATTCCATTGAATGTCACTGCTGCACTGTTCTTTCTTCCGGCATCCATCATCTCGATATAAGCAGGATAAGTATATCCGCTTACCGGATAGCGGAGGCTGTCTGCATGTGGTCCGATCACAGCAATCTTTGTTCCTTTTTTGATTGGAAGAACACCATCATTTTTAAGAAGTATAAGAGAATCCTGTGCAATTTTTTTGCTGACCTCTTCTTTTTCCTCATTTCGCATTGCTTCTTCCAATTTTTCAATTTCACAATATGGATTCTCAAATAATCCCCGCTTAAATTTAATTGTAAGAATTCTTCTTACAGATTCATCTAACAATGCCTCGTCTAGCTCTCCACTTCTCACATAGTTTGGAAGATTCCTAAAGGACGCACCAACTGGGATTTCCGTGTCACATCCGGCTTTCTTTGCTAAGAGACCTGCCTCCATATAACTGTTTGCAACCTTGAAATAGTTGTATGTTTTTAATACTGCCGCTCCATCTGATGTCAGCATCCCTTCAAATCCCATAGTGTCACGAAGTAAATCTCTTGCAATTTTCTTATTATCAATTACCGGCAGTCCATCAATCTCTGCATAGTTTGCCATCATTGCATCAAGACCTGCTTCTTTATCTGCGGCTTCAAAAGGTGTTGCAAATACTTCATATAATTCGCGGTCATTTAATCTTGTAGTCGCAGTATTAAGTCCTGCCTGTGTCTCGGCATATCCCAGAAAATGCTTTGCTATACAGCTTACGCCCTGATTTTGCATACCGCGGACATAATGGATTCCCATCTGGCTGATCAGATACTGATCCTCCCCATAAGTCTCATATGTACGTCCCCATCTCGGATCTCTGGAAACATCAATTACCGGACTCATTGCAGATGTGATGCCAACTGCTCTTGATTCCTGACCAATGATGGAACTCATTTCTTCTGCCAGCTCTGGTTCCCATGTAGCCCCCACATTGATCTGTGCTGGGAAAAGTGTTCCCCCTGCTCCCGGATATCCACACAGATTTTCTGACTGTAATGCTACCGGAATTCCAAGTCTTGTTTCATTTACAAAAAAATCCTGAAGCTGATTGGTGATCTCTGCAATCTGTTTTGGGCTTACAAGACCGACAAGGGAATATTGGGTAATTCTTCCGTGTCCATCTTTGAATTTTTCCACTAATGCCTCATGACTTAATTTACCATCTACAATAAAGGATGCTGCCAGATCTCCGCACAACTGTGCTGCCTTTTCTTCTAATGTCATTCTGGAAAGTAAATCTTCCACACGTGCTTCCACCGGCTGACTTGCATCTTTGTATAACATCTTTTCTTCCATCTTTTTCCTCCTTTTAATCTTTCTGTCCGGCAGATCCGTTCAGAAAATCTGTATGCTGTATTTGCACTGACCGATATGTTAGGGCATATCTGATTACTTTCAGCACTTTATTAAAAGTTTTAACTTAATGGTTAATTTATATTTATCACTACTTTTTATATTTGTCCAGTGAAAAATATATTTTTGACATATGTTACAATCTTTTCATTTGCATTTTATTGAATTTCACCAATAATTGTGTGTGTTTACCTAAAAAATCTGATTTTACATGTAAAAAACCTTCCATGTGAAAAATATATTCCTAATATTTTTTCACACGGAAGGTTTCCTTTAAAATACGTTTTATTTGTATTTTATCTGAATGACACATATTGTGGAAGTTTTTCACCAATAAGCGGTCTGCACCACTGAATAAATTCCTGTGTAACTCCATTTTCTGATGGATTGATATACTTATCTGGGAGACAATTTTCATACATCATTACATTTTCGATTGGAATCTCAATTGGTTTTACCTCATAGATTATATCATTTGTTCGTTGGAATCCGATCATAATACCTGTTTTTTCTTCCATGGCTGCACATACGGCTTCTTTTCCTGCTAATATAGCTTCCTCTCTATCAACACTGCTCTGAAACATTGCCGAAGCTCTTCCACATATACCTGGCTTTTCACTTCTGGCCTTGATTCCAAGCTTCTGAATTACCACATTAGCAAGATGCGCACTTACATCTCCATAATATGTTGCCCTGCCCATTGTAAAAATAGGCTCTACGATTGGCGTACCGTCTTTTGTTTTCAATCCTTCACTTGCTACTACAACTACGCCACCCTTTTTTTCATGGATTCTTTGTACATCTTCCAGAAAAGCATCTTCATCAAATGCTCGTTCCGGCACATAAATCAAATCTGGTCCATTTTCATCTTTGCCAGCAGCAAGTGCACTCGCTGCTGCAATCCATCCAGCATTACGTCCCATTGCCTCTATCACACAGACATGAATTGGAAGTGCCCGTATGTCCTGACAAATTTCATTCACTGTTCCTGCAATATATCTTGCAGCACTTCCAAAACCGGGTGAATGATCCGTAATCGCAAGATCATTATCTATTGTTTTTGGAATTCCAACTACAATCACGTCATATTTTTTTTCTTTGCATGCATGGTAAATTTTTCCACAAGTATCCATGCTTCCATTTCCACCATTCATAAAAACATAGCGAATTTTATTTTTTTGGATCACATCTGCTATTTGTTCATAATCTTCTTTTTCCAGTGCATCTCTGCTTGTTCCGATTGCAGACGCCGGAGTATATGGAAGACTTTCTATTTTATCTTTCTCAATCGTCTTAAGATCCAGAAAATGTTCTTTTAAAATTCCTCCACTTCCACCAATTGCCGCATAAATATGGTCAATATTCGGATATTTTTCCGCTTCCCTAATTACACCATATAAGGAAGCGTTCATAACAGCCGTTGGTGCCCCGCCATGTACAACTAATATATTTTCTTTCATCTGTCACTCACCATTTTTCTACAATTTGATTACTGGAATATGTAATAGATTTGCTACCAGCTCCATCTGTTCTGCTACATCTTCCCATACCAGACTATAATGATGGCTCATTCCCTGCTCTGCGATTTCTTTTACCAATTCCAATACTGGTGTATCAATTTTTACATTTACCATTGCACCACGTGTGTTTCTCACAGTTGGAACTGCAGTACCTTTTAATAAAAACAGACGATATACTCCATCAATGTTCGTAAATCTTGCTGCAGTAATCGAACCTTCTTTTAGTGAACACCAAAACGCAGTTCCCTGACCTAAAAGTGGATGATTGCACATTTTTACTCCATCTTTCTGGTTATGTAAACTCGGTGCCGCATTGCCACAATGCCAGAAAGTAACTGTATTCTCTTTCTCATCAAGATTTATCAAATCCGTAATAAAAGTCGGTTTATCCGTCAGAACATTCTGTACCAGTGCAGCAATCCCTGCATCAACATCTCCTTCACATCCGATGCTGACTCCCTCATCCATCAGTCTTCCAAGTACAGCACACGGCGTGGTATGGAGATTTCCCATTTCAGGCCAGCATTTAATCGTCGCATAGTCATACTTTTGCTCTTTCATCAACTCTTTTAATACCAGATACAGTCTTGCATGATTTTCCATATGACCTTCCGGTACTTCTGTTGTGTTCCACAGCTTTTCTGCTTTTTCCTGTTCTTCTTTTACGACTTCTTCCGGCAATTCTTCCATGCGGTCAAATACCACTTTCAAATCCGTTTCCTCTACATTGATTCCAAATGTTCTGCGAAGTACTACTTCATCAAATGCACAGTTATAAAATGCAGTTGGACGATAACCAAATAATCCAAACGTTAGTCCTTTTATGTTTTTTACTGCTTCATATGCAGTAACCAGATTTTTCACTTCTGTTGCAGTGCGTTCTTCTTTATTTCCAAATACAATATGATGTGGTGCATGAATACGCATCAGACTTGCTCCATTCATTGCCGCACAGCATAATGCGTTCGCATACAGTCTGTCTTCACGTACCCATTCTTCCTCTCTCGGTGCCCATAATATAATTGGTACAGACAAGGCATCTGCAAAACCACAGCAAATGTCGTCACCTGTGAATGCACCATAAACCATGATCAACAATTCTACTTCCTGTTTTTTGAAACTGTCTATGCACTCCTCCATATCTTCTTTCGTGCATACAACTCTGTCAAAACGGACTACATTGCATTCTGAGAATGCATTTATTGTCCACTCTCCATATTCCTTAAAACGTTTTTCCGGTAATTCTCTTGGCCATCTTCCAGATAATGTCACAACAACGCCTACATTAAGTTTCTTTTTCATTTTGATGTTCCTCCTGCTGTCTAAACTGTTCCTGCCGAGCCTGAAAGTTCAATGATTTTCTTTACATCCTCTGTAAGTGCGTCACTTGCATATTGGCTCAATTTCCAGGAATGTCCCTGATAATCCAGTTTTTCTAATGCTTCTTTATAGTGTTCAACATATTTATAACGAATCTCTGTTCCAAAATTAATTTTTGCAACTCCAAGCTTGATTGCTTCTTTTACAATCGAATCAGCCATACCTGTACATCCATGAAGAACCAATGGGATATCTGTAAATTTACGAACTGCCTCTAATATTTCAAGATGTATATCTGGTGTACCCCGATAATATCCATGTGCATTTCCTATTCCTATTGCTAAAGTATCTGGCTTACACAAAGATAGAAACTCTCTTACTTCATCAGGATTAGCAATGTTTTTGTTTTCCATTGGAACCCCATTATCTAACCGTAAAAGTTCTCCTATTTCTGCCTCTACCGGCACATTAAAATATTTTGCAACTTTTAACACATCATTTGTCATTTTTGCGTTTTCTTCTATTGGTTTTGTAGATCCATCTATCATAATACTGGTAAATCCAAGCCTAAGTGCTTCCATACAAATTGGGAATCCATCGCCATGGTCTAAATGAATTGACACAGGAACATCCACTTTGCTTGCACACCATTTGGCATTCTCCACAAACCAGTCATTTCCAGAATAAGCTCCTGTACTGACATAATGTGCAAGAATGATTGGACTTCTCATCTCCTGTGCCGCTTTTGTACATGCTCGAATAATGTCATACTGTCCCCCCTGCGTATTAATTGCTGGAATTGCAAATCCTTCTTTTGCTGCTTTTTTTAACATTTCCAAATTATTCGTCAACATATTACATACTCTCCTTCCTGTTGCATTATACACTTCTGCTCCTGCTTCTATTGGTGCATCCGGTGGTAAAATAGTGAGTTTACCATCTTCGATTTTAATTGTTTTCTTTAAAAAACGATGTTCAATATAAACTTCTCCGTCTACGATTATCTGCTCATGATTTTTCTCCTTGTGTTTTACAATTGTTTTGTATTTAACTTTATCGCTCAAACGCCCTGTGAACATAATATAATGGTCTGTCCTGCCAAAAATTCTGTATCCTCTGTTAAATAATACTCTTTTCCTTTTCCTGGTCCATCAATAACAACCGCAATTTTCCAATTTCCAGATTTTACCACCCTTTTCCTCAAACAATGGATCTTCTCCATAGTAAAATATTGGTTTTGCATCACGATTTCACCCTCCGGCAATACATAATACCTTTGCATTATTTCTTCTAACGAGTAGCCGTCATAATCAAAACAGTCAAATAGTGCATCCCATCCTGCACCTCCGTGTAAGCTTTCATCTGGTAATAATTCTTTTGCTGGTGAAATACGTTCCGTTCTCAGCGTAATATCAGTTGGCTGTTGTACTTCCGCAAAATACACTCCTCTTCCCATTGCATGTGGTACTCCTCCCGGAACAAAAAAGGTATCTCCACTTTTTACTGGAATCTTATGAAGACACTCTTCCATTCCTTTCACATCTTGTTTTTCATAAAGTAATCTCCACTTTTCCTTTGTAATGCCCTTTTTAAATCCAAGATAAACATATGGTTCTTCGCCATGGATTGTCCGTGTCCCGAGTATATGCCAGCTTTCCGCCTTCCCTTTATCTGAATGAAAATACTTTGCTGCACGAGCATCATCTGGGTGTACTTGTATCATCAGTCGTGAATAACTATCCAAAAGTTTTACAAGTACCGGAAGAGGTTCTTTCACATACTCTGTCAGTAATTTTCCATCTGTTGTCACAGAGATGCCGGTACCGTCCGATGCTGCTGTTGTAGAACAAATCCAACGCTCCGGATAATGTCCGTCTGATGCTGGCTCTGTACCACTTAATTCGTCTAACATCTTCCCACCGAGAAAAGGTCTGTAAACTCTATTTTCTTTCATCTCCAACATATCTATTTTCACCTTTTAACCTTTCACTGCTCCTGCTGTAAGACCTTTGATCATATATTTTTGGAAGAAGAAAAATACAAATATCATCGGTACTGTTCCGAGTGTGGAAGCTGAATTAATCAGCTGCCAATCACTGACTTCTCCTAAATATGTTAATTTCAATCCCTGAGAAAGAGTCCACAAATCATTTGAACGAATTAATGTAATTGCATGTAAATAATCATCCCATGTCATTAAAAAGCTATATACGCCTACTGCAAGCAATCCCGGCACAACCAACGGCATAATGATATGAAACAGTGTGTAAAATCTTCCACTTCCATCAATAGAAGCCGCTTCCTCTAATTCACCCGGTATACCATCAAAAAAAGATGCCATAAGTGAAACTGTAAACGGAACCTGTGTTGCACTGATTGCAAGAACCAATCCGATGTGCGTATCTGTCAGATTTAATTTTCTCAAAATTGTGTATAAAGAGATCAATCTGCTGATAACAGGCATCATCTGTGCAAAAGCAAACGTTGCAAGCAGCATTTTATTCCATTTGAAATGAAATCTGCTAAGCGCATATCCTGCAAATACTGAGATAAAACATATAATTACTGCTGCCATCGCAGATACAATAATATTATTCTTATAGTAAACTAAAAACTTTCCATCTGAAATCAGAGTTTTAAATCCATCCAACGATATTGTTTCCGGCCATAAAGTTGGAACTAACCGATAGGATTCTATATTGGTCTTCAGCGCTGTCACAAGCATCCAGTAAACAGGGAATAATAAAAATGCAAAAATGAAAATGAGAACAATATATTTTGCTAATCCACCAACAACTTTCGCTGTGGTTTTCTTGGTTACTGTTATTTTTTTCATAAATTGCCTCCTATGCTTCTTCCTGTTTAAATATTTTATTGAATATGAAGACAACAACAATCATCATAAGCAGCCAGATAGTGGTTACTGCTGCACCTGAACCATAATTAAAATTCACAAATGCTTCATCATAAGAAAGAACTGCAAATGTTGTCGTCGCTCCAGCCGGACCACCATTGGTTAATGTTGCAAATAATGGATACTGTTTAAAATTTTCAATAATACACATGGAAACCGTTACTGCAATCACACTTTTCATGTGTGGAATAATAATGCGGAACAAGCAATTGATATAGTTAGCTCCATCAATTTTTGCTGCTTCCAGCATATCATCCGGTATGCTCTGCATTCCTGACAAAAGCAGTAATGCCATTAATGGTATTTGCTTCCATAAAGCTGCAATGATAATTCCCCATAAAGCTGTAGACTGATTGTTTAATATTCCAAAACCTGTAATCTTACCCCCACTGAATATGCTTACCAGATACTGTAATAAGCCATATGGATTTGCGTAAATCCATGCCCACAATAAACCAGCTATAACAGTCGGGATTACCCATGGGATCATCATAATACTTCGCAGAAATCTTGCTCCGACGATCTTTGTATTTAAAATCAACGCCAACGTCATACTGACAATAAATGTAAGAAGCACTGTTACAAAAACAAAGAAAATCGTAATACCTGCCGCTGACTGAAGTTTTCCAGAATCCCACAATCTGGTATAATTTGCAAAATTATTCCATTTTCCAGGAATTCCCTGTGTTAAATTTGCAATTTTATAATCTGTAAAACTCATCCAAACAGAATCAATAATAGGAATAATAATAAATGTAATGCATAATATAATTGCTGGCAGAAGGAGGATAAAGCAAAATAACCTATCCTGTGTGCCTCTGCTGTGTATGTTAAATTTTTTTCTAGTACCAGACATCCTTTTGTACCCTCCTCCTTGCTGACTGCTTTACTGATTGATATAATATTCTGCCTGTGAAATATAGTTGTTAATGGCATCTTCTTCTGACATACCATTTGAAACATAATTTAATACCATTGTCGCAAGTTCAATCTGAACACTTGATAAAGAAGGAATCATTGGCTGAGTTACCACATTTCCTACACCTGCTTTTGCATCTTCAAGAATTGGAGATATCTGGCAGTCTTCCATATTTTTATGTACTGGGAATGCAAGTCCGATATTATTCAGATAATCCTGCATTGTGTCTGTTGTCGTGCAATACTGTACAAATAAATCAACTGCCTCTTTCTGCTCATCTGTTAAAGAAGACCCCAGCAAAAAGCAATGTGACTCTACAAGTGAATTACCCTTTCCATAAGTTCCCATTGTTGTTGGAAGTGCTTCTGCTTTTGTAAAGTTTGCTGCATTAGCATCTACTTCACTGATCTGTGCATATCCCCAAGAAGAATCAACATACATACAGACATTTCCTGCGCCAAATGCCGCACGATAATCTTTTAATTTCAGATTTTCCTGTGTGTATCCATTGGAAATTAAATATTTATAAAAATCTAATGTTTCATTCATTGCTGTCTTATTTGGTTCTGCTGTAAGATCTGCAAGTGTTCCATCTTCGTTCAGTAGTGTTCCGCCAAATGCTGTATAAATGGCATTAATATTAGATCCTGTTGCAGGTACTTCTGCTGTTGTTAAGCCAAAAATCGTTGATACACTGTCATCTGATTTATAATAATCAGATAATGTTTCGATCCACTCTTTTAATCCATCTAAAGTATCTGGAAATTCATCCATAGATAATCCTGCTGCTTCAACAAGATCTTTGTTTACATAAATGACGGAGTTTGTATAATAATGTGGTACACCATACACCTCACCGTTATATTTAAACTGATCAAGAACATAATCATAATAACCATCATAGAAATCCTGACTCAAAACCTGTGATGGCTGCTGTATGAATCCAGCTTCTGCTAATGATGGAATCCAGCTGATTTCACCATATACCATATCAACAGATAATCCAGAAGCAATGTCATTCGTAAAAGTAGAAACCATGCTATTGTAATCTACTGTAACTGTTTCAATATCAATCCAGTCATTTTCTTTTTCAAAATTATTAATTGTGTTTCCCCACCAGTCAGCTTTTGCAGTTTCTGACAATGCATAATTGTAAAAACGGATTGTAACAGGATTTTTTTCTCCATCAGATGTTTCTGCCTGCGCAGTACTATCTGTATTGTCTGTTTTATTCTGGCTGGAATTGTCTGATGATGTGCTGCCACATCCAACCATGCTTAACCCTACAAGCGTTGCCATTACTGCTGCAATAATTCTTTTTTTCATACAAATACCCTCCTTTGTATTATTTGAATGTTGCGATACACTTTTTATCTTTTGTGTAAACTCGTGTGTATCTTTTGGTTAAAATAAAAGATAACATCAAAGTAAACAATGCTTTTTCTTGTAAACTCGTGTGTATCTTTAAACGTATAATACTGCTTATTATGTATTATTGTCAATACGTGTTTATATTTTTTCTTTTTTTCAGTAGTTTTTTACAAAGTCCTACTCTCTTTTTTGTGCTTTTTTAACCCAATGTACTTTTCCGTTCTATTAATTTTGTACGATACATTACCTTTTCCGGTATGATATGTTCCTCAATCATCTGTCTTAACATCTCAATTGCAGTTTTTGCTATCTGTTCTCTTTGAATTTCCATACTGGAAATTGGTGGTTCACAATATTGCCCCAGTGAAGAATTATCAAATCCAATTACTTTTATATCTTCTGGTATTTTGTATCCCATTTTTTTTGCACTCTGCATAGCAATACATGCAACCTTGTCATTTCTGCCAAAAATAGCATCTACTTTATTCGTTTTCAGATATTCGGCAACTTTTTCCTTCACTTCTTCCTCGTTGTGACAACCAGTGATAAAGTTCTTCTCTGGATGTTCGGACAAACCACTCTGCTTCATTTCTTCATAAAATCCACGATATCTCATATCACTCATATCACTGAAATGTTTTCTTTGACTAAAACGGTCTACATAAATGATATTTTTACATCCCTTCCGCTGTAAATAACGTACATTTTCACGCGCTCCTTCATATAAACCATTTTCTATCTTGGCAGCTCCCTCAATATCATCATAATCGCGGTTCACCAATAAAACGACCGGTATATCAGCTGCAATCAGCTGCTTGATATATTCCTTATCAAAACTGATTGAACTTATAATTACTCCATCATACTGACGACTTATAATACTGTCTATAAATTGTTGTGTATTTCTGTTCGAGCATAAGGAAATCATATAACCAAGATCATATGCGTGCTTATCCAATTCGCTTACTAATAAACTAAAGTGTTCCGTTACAATTTGATCCGCAATAAATACAATATGATTTAGTTTTTTTCCTTTTAATGCTCTTGCGATTGAATTTGGCTTATAATGAAGTTTCTTTATAGCCTCCTCCACTTTAATTCTTTTTTCTTTGTCTACATATCTGTTGTTATTGATGACATAAGATACGATTGTAACACTGACTCCTGCTTCCTCTGCAACATCCTTTCTTGTTACCTGTTTGTATTTCTTTTCCGCCAAAAAATCACCTCACTTATACATACGTGTTTATATATACATTGTATACTATGACTGCTACAAATGTCAAACAAAACACTTGACCCAAGTATCGCTTATTCAATCATCATTGCACGCAATACCCCGACACATTCATATTCTCTTTTTCCTGCACCCATTCCTACTTTCTCTATCACAAACTGCTCCGGGAGCTGTTCACTCGTGCGAAGTGCAGCGGCAATCGCTGCTCCTGTCGGTGTCACTAACTCTCCCTCTACATTCGTAATATGCAATTTCAAATGATGATCTGTTATAATATTCGCTACTGCTGGAACCGGAATCGGAAGCAGACCATGCTGGCATCGCACCATTCCTCTTCCTTCATTTAACTGAGGGATATAAACTTCATCAAAATTTAAACTGTCTGCACATACTGCTGCGGCAACAATATCAACAATTGAATCTACCGCACCGACCTCATGAAAATGCACCTGTTCAAGTGGTACACCATGTGCTTTTGCCTCTGCATTTGCAAGGATTTTTACGATTTTGCATGCAAGTTCTCTGGCACTGTCTGTCATAGATGCATGTCCGATAATATGAATAATATCCTCCGGACTTCTATGCTCATGGTGATGATGTTCATCATGGTGGTGATCCTCATGGTCGTGATAGTGTTCTTCATGGTAATGGTCCTCATGGTCGTGATGGTGTTCTTCATGGTGATGATCGTCATGATGATCTCCATGCAGATATTCCATATCATGATCATGATTTTCATGTGCATGATCTAAAATAACATTAAAATCACACGCATCCAATCCTGATTTTTTCACTCTCGTAATCTCCGTTTTAAATCCGTCTACAGAAAGACTTTGCAGTGCCTCTTCCATTTTTTTCTGATCTGCTCCCAGATCAAGCATAGCTCCTACAAACATATCTCCACTGATTCCGGAACCACATTCCAGATACAACTTATTCCCCATTGTGTATTCTCCTTTTTCTTGCAGATTTATTGTTCTATCATGTATTACATACTTCTGTTTTGTGCCTTTATTTTAACATGGTTTTCGTAAAAAAGAGCGCAAACATTTATCAAACGTTTGCGTTCTTTTTTATAAACTTTTTCCTAATTTTAATACCATGTAATTCATCCTAAAACAAATGTTCAATATTCAATTCTCTTATAATCTGCACGATCTCTTTTGTTCTGCTGCAACCAAATTTGCGAAGCAGACCTTTGATCTGTGTCTTTATCGTACTTACCTCTACACTGCGTGCTTCTGCAATCTCATGTACCTTATACCCCTGTAAAAGCAACTTTATCATCTCACGTTCTGTTGCAGTAAGTTTTGAAATATTATTTATGAAAAAAAGCAGACTTTTCTCACTCTGCTGAAGTCTGGCATATTCCTGCATCACAGTCTCATGGATCTTATTTGACATAATTGGATTCCCTTTGAGAGCACAGCGGATATGGTAAAGTATTTCTTCATCCTCACATCCTTTTACAATATAATCAAGTGCTCCTGCACCCATGGCTGTCACGATCATCTCGCGGGTCTCATGTGCTGTCAGAAAGATAATGCCGGCTTCCGGGTCAGTCTCCCGTATTTCCTGTGTTGCCAGAATACCTGCATTCATTGTCTCCATTTCGATATCCATCAATATCAGATCATATTCTGTGTTTCTGGCAAGATTTACAATCTCTTTTCCTGAAGAAGCAGTTCCCACAACCTCCATATCCCGTTGATTGTTGATCAATTCTGTAAGATCCTCTCTTAAAAGCTGAAAATCATCAGCGATCAAAATCTTTTTCTTATCTGCCATTTTCTTCTCCTGTCTGTTATCTATTCGTACTTTGGAATTAAAATATAGAATTTACTTCCCTTTCCCTCTGTACTTTCCACTCTCATTTTACCCAGATGGCTTTTTACAACCTCTCTGACATAATATAAGCCCATTCCCCAGTTATAGTTAGAATTTTTGCTGGAATAAAACGGATCGAAAATCTTCTTTATCTGACTCTTTGACATTCCAAGTCCATTATCACTGACCTCGATCAAAGTATATAATCTTTCATTCCTGCATTTTAAGCATACCTGCCCATCTTCTCTCCGTTCTGCAGCTATGACGGCTTCTTCTGCATTGATCAGAAGGTTATAGATTGCCTCACACAGATGATCCTTATCTGCAAGAACCATAGACACTTCCTCGTTTTGGATGCGCACTCCCGCATCCGGAAATTTATTGTGAAACCGTTCTAATGTCGTGTCTATGATCTCCTGAATATTAACCGGCATCATCGTAATGGAATTAGATTTTACACTGCGGTACAGTTCCTCAATTCTTGTAAACATTGTATCGTTTGTAGCCCGGAGTGCATCAATACATTCTTTCAGCTTCACCGTATCCGGCTCCGGCTGGCTGTAAATCTGGTCAATTCTTTTATAAATAACCTTGTTGGCAAGAAGCTGATTTTTCATGCTGTGAACGAACATGGAAACTCCTACCCTCACTGTATCGAATTTCCGTTCCATCACAACATCCGTCATGGCAACTTCATAATCACCTTTTGTATATTTAAATAGACTGTAAAAGCCAAGCACAGCACAAATGATATTTACAATCACAAGCATAATATAACTTGCCAGAGACGGATTAATCTGAAGATATCCGATTCCCCTATTCCATGCGATCGAATACCCGTAAAAGAGATAAACCTGCCCCGGATCCTGATGATAGTAAATAAGATAAATTGCCGAAATCGACACCAAAAAGATTACTGTCTGCTGAAATTGCCTCTTCAAAAACAGGATTGAAATGGAAAAATACTCGATTAATAAAATCACCACAGATACTGTCAGATATAGATTGATCCAGATCATATTTCCTTTTGCTATAATCTCCTGCATACTTTCCCTGTTATGAACAATCATTCTATAAACTGATGGAAAGTAAAGAATCAGCGACATGATCGGTATGACCCTTGATAATTTAACCCATGTTTTCCGCTTTCTAAGTCCCGGAAGCATTGAATAATTCATTGCAATCCTCAGCAAAAAAAACGGAAACAGAGACCTGCCTATGGCAATCAGATATCCCAGCTGACCTAATGTGATCAGGAAATACTGCATCTTCCGATATATGTTTCTTGAAAAATACAGAAATGTTAATACTTCCTGTGAAATGCCACCTTTTTTTGCAATAAAAAGCATAACACCACATAATTCCAACATAAGACTTGTACAAAGTCCCAGCCATAAGATGGAATCTTTATTTTTTCTGTAAATGATCAAGAATACCGATGCAATAACTAAGCTGAATGCCAAAATAAGTAACATGTTTTTGTCTCCTGTTTCCGTTTTCTTAAATCTTTTAACAAAAAAATATTCAGTTATATTTTAACACTATTTTTTGTTTTCTTCTACCTCTCTATGAGATTTCCTCCAACAAATACATCTGCGATGTCATTCTCCGCATCTAAAAGAACGATATCTGCATCTTTTCCATCTGCAATCGATCCTTTTTTATCGTATACTTTGATAAGTCTGGCTGGATTCTCTGAAAGAAGCGGTAAAATCTCTTCCAGACGTTTTCCTGTAAATGCAAGAAGATTTTTCAAAGCAACATTTTGTGTTAAGGTACTTCCGGCTCTTACTCCGTTTTCCAGCTTTGCATCACCATCTTCAACAATAACATCGTTTACTCCAAGTTTATATCTTCCATCCGGTAGACCTGCAGCCATAATTGAATCTGTGATTGCAACTACTTTGTCAAGTCCTTTCACTTTCAAAAGAAGACGTACTGTACCAGGGTGAAGATGTCTTCCATCACAGATTGCCTCACAGTAAATATCAGATTCTAATGCAGCTCCCATAATTGCAGGAAAATGCTGATGTAAAAGTTTCATCGCATTAAATGTATGTGTACAGCATTCTGCACCGTTGTTGATTGCTTTCCAGCTTGTATCATAATCTGCTCCGGAATGTCCGATTGCAACAGTAATACCAAGCTCTTTCATTGCCGGAATGTCATCAATAAGTCCTTCTACTTCCGGAGAAATCGTAATATAACGGATGTTTCCTTCTGCTCTGTCCTGATATTCTTTCAGAAGTGGCATATTGGCTTTCTGAAGAAGATGCTCCGGCATAGCCCCCTTGTACTCTGAAGACAAAAATGGTCCTTCCAGATGAATACCAAGTAAATTTGCTCCTTTATGCTCCATCTTCTGATGTTTCTTATATTCATCAATGCACCATTCTGTCTGTTCTTTTGTATCAGTCAAAACAGAACATAACCATGAAGTCGTTCCATTTCCGGCTGCAAAACGGCAGATTTTCTCATAATCTTCTGCTGTTGCCGCATTAACATCTACACCTACTGCACCATGTGTATGTACATCAATAAATCCAGGCACTACTTTCTTTCCTGCTGCATTATACACTTCTGCCCCATCTTCAATTGGTGCATCCGGTGGTAAAATAATAAGTTTACCATCTTCAATTTTAATTGTTTTCTTTAAAAAACGATGTTCAATATAAACTTCTCCATTTACGATATATCTGCTCATGATTTTTTCTCCTCTTCTTATACAATAAACTGCCACACAAAATTATGTGCGGCAGCCTTTTTATTCTTTTTTATTCCGGAAGGTTAGCAACAAACTCTGTAAATTTAATATTGATGTCCGGATGATCCTGCAATAAGCTTACTGGGAAATGTGCTGTTTTTTCGCCATAAGCTGCATGTCTTACAACACTTCTGTGCCAGTCTCTGAAACATCCTAATCTGATTTTTCTTGCATGAGCGATTTCATTAATGCCGATTGTGATACAGTAATGTGGCATATCATCTAATGCACCATTTAAATCACCAATTGAATTCACAGCTCTTGTTTCTTTTGAGATTTCAAGAACTCTTGTATGCTGAGCCAGGAACTCATCCGGTGTCATTGTATCAGAAGCCTCATTGAATGCAACATGACCATTAATTCCAATTCCCCCGAAGCAAATATCTACTCCACCAAGTTTTTTGATCATATCCTGAATATGTGTCAGGTTTTTAGGATCCGGGAAAATTCTCTGTTCTTCCGGCATTACGAGTTCTGGTTTAATTTTGGTGTAAACCGTTCTGTCCATAAATCCACGGAAGCTCAATTTATCCTCTTTGTCAATCCATTCTTTATCATCTGTCAGGTATTCATCCATATTAATAAACCATACATTTTTCAGGCTGATATTCTGCTCATTTACCATATCTACAAAATACGGATACTGTCCTACAGGACCTACAGGGCAGATAAATACTGTATTCTCACCAAGAGCATTTTTACGTTTGATTTCTTCTACCATTTCATCTGCCATTGATTTAAATACAGCAGCATTATCTTCCATAACGATCAACGGAATTTTTGGTGCTTTTAACAGTTCTTCTTTGTTATAATAATAATATTCATGTTTCATTTTCTCTTCCAACCTTTCCTGTCTACATCAGCGTTACAATAAGGCTGCCACACCGATTCCAGAACTCCTGGTCTAGCGTAACAGCCTTGTTATTTCATTTACTTTTCAAATGCTGTGTGCGTTTTCTTTTAGTACTCTCCAGCTTCTTTCATAACATCTAATAATACGTAATCAGATACTGGTGGGTCAACTTCAACAGCACCTGCCTCGATGAAGTTCTCCTTCTGTAACTCATAGTATCCTTCTACTGTACCATCTGCTGCACCTTCAGATACCTCTTTACCTGTTAACCATTCTGCATCACCACGCTGATCATATACTGTATCCTGATCGCCTGCAATCTGTTTTGCGATTAAAGCAGCTGTATCTTCCTGATGATCTGCTGCCGCATAATCCATTGCTTTGAATAATGCTCTTGTGAAACGTACTAAGACATCTCTGTTCTCTTCTGCATATTTTGGCATGCAGATCCAGCTTGCAAGAGATACAGTTTTGTCAGAGAATGTCATGTTGTCTGCTAATTTTGTAGCATTTGCATCTTCTTCTAAGATCTTTAAGCTGTTTGGTGACCATGTTGCAGCTGCATCAACTTTACCGGATAACATAGCGGATACGATTCCGGATGCATCCATATCAATTGCTTCGATATCATCCATTGTCAATCCAACACTTGTAAGTGAGTTTACAAGGATATCTTCACTGGATGTTCCTGAAGAGTAAGCAACCTGTTTTCCTTTTAAGTCTTCGATAGATGTAATACCTTCGCCTCCGATCAATGCATCACCATTGGAGATATGGGATAATGCAAAGATTGTTGCCTGTCCGTTGATGCAAAGTTTATGAGCACCCTGTCCGATATATCCGACATCAATACTTCCTGACTCCATAGCGGAAATGATTGTCGGACCATCCTGGAACTCTACAAGATTTACTGTGATTCCTTCTTCTTCTAAGTAACCCTGAGCGATTGCGTTCTCAACTGACCATAAGCTTCCATAGTTTGGCATGTAAGCTACATTTAATGTAACTGGCTCTACAGCTTCCTTCTCCTCTGTAGCCGGTGTCTCTTCTTTTGCTTCTTCTGTAGCCGGTGTCTCTTCTTTTGCTGTGTTGTCAGCAGGTGCATCTGTCTTGCTGCCGCATCCTGCAAGCATTCCTGCTGTCATAGCACCTACCATTAATAAGCTCAATATTCTCTTTTTCATGTTGTTTTTCCTCCTTAAATTGGATATTTGGAATTTCCCCCAATTCCCTTAGTTATCATTATAATCCGGTTTCCCGGTTACAACCTTTTTATTATTTTCTTACTTCCAGATATTCCTGATATACCTGACTCCAGATTTCATTTTTAAGTTCCATGAATTCCTTTGTCATCTTTGTCTCCTGGGTACGTGGATATGGAATATCAATCTTTACAATATCTCTGATACGTCCCGGGCGGGCGCTCATGATAATAACTGTCTGTGCAAGAATGATTGCTTCCTCAACATCATGTGTAATAAAGAAGCACGTCTTCTTCTCTCTCTGCCAGGTCTCTAACAGCTCTGTCTGTAACTGGGTACGTGTCTGTGCATCAAGAGCTCCGAATGGCTCATCCATAAGTAATACTTCAGGCTCTGCTGCATATGCTCTTGCGATAGCAACACGCTGTTTCATACCACCGGATAATTCTTTTGGATAATGTTCTGCGAACTTCTCCAACTGAACCATCTCCAAATATTTCATTGCCTCTTCTTCTGCCTGTTTTCCTTTGATGCCACGCATCTCTAATGCAAACATAACATTTTTCTTAACAGTAAGCCATGGGAATAATGCATACTGCTGGAATACAACGCCACGGTCTGTACCGGTTCCTTTTACTTCTTTTCCATTGCAGTATACTGCTCCGCTTGTCGGCTCTAATAATCCTGCGATAATATTCAATAAAGTGGATTTTCCACATCCGGATGGTCCTACGACACAGATGAACTCATTATCATGAATATCAAGTGTCACTCCGTTTAATGCAACCATCTCACCATTTCTTGTATTATATATCTTCTTTACGTTATCAACTTTTACACGAACCGGTCTGCTGTCATCGCGATTTGTTAAATCTCTCTCTTCTCCTGCCATGATGTCAGTCTCCTTTCAAGATATTTGATCAGTTTCTCCATTGAGATACCTAAGATACCAATGATAATAATGTATAAAAGCATTGGTGCAGATTCAAAGCTGTTGTTCAGAGATCTGATTCTCATTCCCAAACCGGCTGTTGCTCCAGTAGATTCTGCAGCGATCAGTGTTGTAAGTGCTACAGAAGCTCCAAGTCTTACTGCTGTCAGGATAAATGGTAATGTTGCAGGAGCAATAACTCTGATGAAGATATCTTTATCTGTTGCTCCAAGAACTCTTGCTGCTTTGATCAGTGTCTCATCTACATTGATAACACCCTGATAGATTGTAATGCACATTGTCAAGAAACATGCAATCGTGATAACGATGATCTGTGGTTTTCTTCCAACACCTGCCGCAATTACAATAAGTGGTACATAAGCAAGTGGTGGGATGTTACGGATGAACTGGATCCATGGTTCAATAATATAACGAACCGGTTTATACCATGCCATAAGGATTGCAACCGGAAGTGCGATTACAAAACCAAGCACATAACCTGCTACAACTGAAATCAAACTGGATAAAATATCCGTACCCAGAACACCTCTGTCAATCATTGTTTTAATGCTCTGACAAACTACCACAACATTCTGGAACGCTCTGCTTGTTGATGGAATAATTGATAAAATATACCAGAACAGCATAGCCACTGCAAATGAGATCAGTAACCAGACTCTCTTTGGTATTTTATCTGCCAGAGATTTGTTTTTGTTATTCATAATACCGTCTCCTTCCCTTTCGGAACTTCTTTCTTGATTCAAAGTATAGACCTCAATTTTGTTTTTGATAAGGATGAACTTTTTTCATCCTTTTTAAGAAAGGCGTCTGGCAAAAAAACTGCCAGACACCTTTGTCTGAAATGACGGTAACACAAATCGTCACTTTATTAATCTGGTTCTTATCTTTGTATTCTTCAAAAGCATTGATTCCATAGGGGAGCAAATATGGGGGCAGCTTATTTAATATTGTTCTGCAGCACTCCACGCAGCCCTTCCAGATACTTTCTGCATTCCGGAAGAATCACCTGGGTCTTTGTACTGTAAGAATCCGTTGTACAACAGATTGCGCCTTCCGGCAGACATATCTTCTGCCCTGTAAGAAGTGGATCGCCTGTCTTTTTCTGCCATGTCTCAAGAAGCTGTCGCATCTCGTCCTTCACTGACTGATAATCTTCTCCCCCGATCAGATTATCCCGTTCCTGTGGATCAAGCATAAGATCATACAGTTCTTCTTTCACAAGTTTCTTCTCAAAATATCCGTTTTCATGGAATACTTCTTTTGACAGACTGTCATCAATATGGGTAGGCGGAACTTTATCGTAACCATTCTCCCACCGTACAATATATTTATTTTTCTTCGTTCTGACAGATCTGACCGGCTCGTATGCAACATGATAGTTAATCTCTGCATAAACTGCCTCACGGATTTCTTCCTCTTCACCTGTTATTACCGGTAGAAAAGAACTGCCGGAAAGCCAGTTCGGTTTTTCCATATTCAAAATATCGCACAGTGTCGGAAATACGTCTATCTGCGACAGCAAAGCGTCACTGATACAATGTACCCTCGGCATACCCGGATAACGGAGGATAAAAGATACACCTGTTCCATCATCGTACAGATTGCATTTCATCATAGGAAATGGCAATCCGTGATCTGTGGTAAAGAATATCAATGTATTCTCATATTCCCCGGTTTCTTTTAAAGCATCCAGTATTTTTCCACACAATCTGTCCACTGTATCAACTGCGATCTGCATACCTGCCATATCTTTTCTGACATCCGGTAAGTTTGGCAATGCCTTTGGCACCTGTACATAGTCTGTTTCATATTCATCCGGCACACGCGGATACTCGCGGTGGGTACATCCGAAACCAACCGCAAGGAAAAATGGTCTTTCATCCTTTTCCCTGTTTTTCAGATAATTGACTGCGTTTTCTGCTGCCATCTCATCCTGCCATGTATACAATTCACATTGTGGCAGGTCATTTCTGTAATACTCCATTGGATTCAGACATCTTTCATATCCAAGTGTTTCTTCTTCATGCAGCTTGATCTCATGCTGTACTCCGGATAAAACTGTCTCGTAACCATGTTGTTTCATGTAATTGGCAAGATGATGTTTCCCATTGATCCGAAAGCCCCTGTGGGACAATCCGATCAGACCATTATTATGCGGATACTGGCCGGTTAACATAGCACCTCTGCTCGGTGAACAGGTCGGGCTCGCACAGTACATCTGTGTAAATGCCATTCCCTCTCTCGATAATCTCAGAAGATTCGGTGTATGTACCGGATATCCATAGGTCTGTAAATACCTTCCGATATCATGTGTATTCAAATATAAAACGTTCATCTTATTCCCCCATTCTTTCCAATCTAAAACAACGCTGCCTTACGGAACAAATCCTTTTATATGATTTTATATTTACTTTTTATTTCTCTACAAAAATTGGTGATACCCAGGCCACATCGCCATTTTTCAGCCATACTCTGAGTCTGTAATTCGCTCCGGCTTCCATGTCGATTTCTTTCTCATAATTCAAGACATAAGCATCCTGTGGAACAGCCTGGCGGATTCTTGTCTTATATGCATTATGCCAGTAAAAATCATCTCTGTAGTGATCGACTTTGCCATAAACTCTGTTTGCAAGATCGATGCTTTCCTGATACTGAGCTTTGATACGTGAAGTCTTCATCAGTTCACGGATTGTGAAGTGATATTCATAATTATCCACTTTCAGGCAGACATCGCTGTCTGGTGTTCCTTCTACTTCAAAAACAAATCCTTCTTTTACTACAGTACTTGGTCCCATCCAATGTCCGGTTGTTGTTGACATATAAGTTGTCATATGGAATTTGCAGCTGTCATCCGTCACATCGTAAAGTTTCTGTCCATAACTGTTCCATTCTTTATCAATGGATAAAAGCTTTCCTTCCACATTCAAAGAACCATCCCATTCTTTTACAAGCATATCTTTATAAAATCTTGGGTTCGGTCCCCATCCGAACTCTACCGTAAATTTCACACGGATCACTTCATCATCTGCAAATTTCTTATTTTCCCAGCTTCCGGAATGAACGATCATTTCTTCGAGGACATTGTTCTTTAATAATTCTACCCTGTCAATCGCATCCGCTGCACAGATAGAGATCTTCATATTATGTTTTCCGGGAGCGATCACGTCACCCATCATTTTATCATCAGCTGTAAAATCAATCTCCATTCTGCTTCTGCTCACACCATATACATGTCTTGCTTTCATGCCTGCCCAGATTGCCGCTTTGGAAGCATCCTCTGCAAGCACGCACATCGTTCCATGGTCACATGCTGCAGGAACATTATGGTTGTCACCGGATGCAATACATCCAACATGAAGACCAGCCTCCAAACCTCTTTCATAGCAGGTTTCACCGGTTCTTGGTCCCATATGCAGATGACGTTCCATATCCATTCCGCCTGTATCGTTTTCACTGCATCCATGACTGGAATAAATTTCCGCAAACGGGGAAAAATTCTCATCATGTGTTGCCCAGTTCTTTCCACGGCTTCCAAGCTGATATGCTACATGGTGTGGGATTCCGATCGCTTCTGTATCTTTATAATCATCTCTTAATTCCTGATAACGCATCGGATGTTTCATATCCTGTTCATTGTCGAGGAAAAATACGTTGTGATCACCATCAAAGCCACAGCCCTGCCACTCATATCCCATAAACATCGGATATCCGTTTGCATTTTCTTCTTTTACTTTTCCGCGGACAATCTCCCAGTCTTTCTTAATCTCTTCTTCCGGACATAAATCTTCGAGCCCTGCTCCGGACTCTGTTTTGATCATCTGAAACGGATAATATGCGATCGGCCAGAAATCTAATACTTCTTTTGCATGTTCTGTCCATTTATCCAGTTCATCCATCTGATTATGATGGATATTGCTGTGTAAATCTGTCCATAATTTTTTCATTCTATTCTTCCTGTTCGCCTTTCATATATTTGTCTGTAGCTTTTCTCTGCTTTGCATCCCCTTTTTTCAAAAGAACGATGAGCACAAATGTTAAGATAATAAATGCAAGACAGATAGGTCTTTTTACAAAAATTGTCCAGGAACCGTTTGACATTACCAGTGCATTGCGCAGATTGGACTCTGCGATCGGTCCAAGTACCATTCCAAGAACGATCGGTACGGATGGGAAGTCCAGTTTCTGCATAAAGTATGCAATAACTCCAAACAGCAGCATCACATAAACATCCATTTCAGAGCTTCCGATTGCGAATGCTCCTGCACAACAGATCACGACTAATAATGCTGTCAATAATTCCTGTGGGATATGTGTGATCTTAACAAAAAGTCCCAGTAAATATTTCCCCTGGAAGAACATAATAAGCTGTGCGATCACACATCCGATCAGAACTGCATACACAATTGGTCCGGATGTCTCAAAAAGCTTCGGTCCTACAACAAGTCCATGCATCGTAAATGCACCTAATAAGGTTGCCGCTACAACGTCTCCCGGAATACCAAGTGTAAGTAATGGAATTAAAGTTGCGGCTGTAGCACCATTATTTGCTGATTCAGGTGCTGCAATACCTTTGATCTCACCTTCTCCAAACTTCTCTCCTGGTTTGGCTTTTCTCTTTGCTTCATTGTAGGCAATAAATGATGCGATTGCTCCGCCGGTACCAGGAACTGCTCCGATGAATGCTCCGATCAGGGAAGATTTTGTCATGATTGGCAATGTTTTTTTCACATCTTCCTTTGTAATATGGTCATCTTTATCTGCCGCTTTTAAATTTGATACAACAGCTGCTTCTGTTTTATTAATACGTCCGATCATCTGTGCAATCGCGTATACTCCAAGTAAAACTGCAAGCATCTTGATTCCGTTATATAATCTGATATTTCCAAATGTAAATCTTGTAACACCACTGACAGAATCAATACCAACTGTTGCCAATAAAATTCCAAGTCCACCACTGATAAGACCCTTTACAAGACTCTTTCCACTTACAGATGCAATAACAGAAAGTCCAAAAATTGCAAGTGCAAAATACTCCGGAGAACTGAACTTCATAGCAACCTTACTGATCTGCGGTGCAAAAAACAGAAGGCAGAATGCACTGACCAGACCACCAAATGTTGATGCCACAAGTGCCATATCTAATGCTCTTCTCGGCTGTCCATTCCTGCACATCGGATAACCATCGATCAGTGTTGCTGCCGCTGCATTCGTACCAGGTGTATTGATCAGAATTGAACTGATAGAACCACCAAAGTTGGCACCAAAGAAAATAGCCGTAAGCATTAACAGTGCCGGTACTGTATCCATCTGGAATGTAAATGGAAGTAATACTGTGATTGCAAGGTTTCCATTCATTCCCGGAATCGCACCGAAAATAATTCCAATAAAAATACCAACATTAACAAATATTAAATTCTGCACTGATAAAAGATTCATCAATGCCTCTGATATAACCTGTCCCATAAACTCCTCCTGTTACTATGGCAATTGAATATGCAATACTTTTGCAAAAAGAAGGTATAACACTACAACCATTGCAATTACGATCACATAATACAGTTTTTTCTTAGTTCCTGTCATTGCCAGTGTTGCCACACCAAGTAAAATCGTAGAAATCAGGAAACTTCTTTTGAACAGAATTGAATAAATAAGCAGCATGGCCATATATGCTAATGCTTTTAATTCTTTTCCTACGATCAGTGTTTTCACTGTGTCTTTTTTTAATATCAAGCTCTGGATCAATAAAACCACACCACATACAATCCATAAAACGCCGATTGCACAAGGAATCGTTCTTGATGTGATACCATAAGTTGCTGAATAATCTTCTGCGATCTGAAGCGGCACAAGAATTATGCATATAACTCCGAGAATAATACTAACAATTCCTGCCGCCAAATTAGATTTATACTTTATCTCCATATTTCATTCCTTCTTTCAAAAAATAATCCGCGCTGTCAAAAGGCAGCACGGATCGTCTTTTTACTGTGCGTAATATTTATCGTAAGCTTCCTTACATAAATCAGATGCATCCAGAATAATCTGTTTTACTGTCTCTCCATCCTCAAGATATGGTATGTAATTTGCATTTTTAGCAAGATCCTTAAATTCTTCTGTCTCACTGTAGTCTAAGATTGCCTGATGGATTGCTGCAACATCTTCCGGTGCAACGTCTGCTTTTGTCATGATAAAATTACATGTATGGAATACGATATCATATCCCAGGGACTGAACTGTAGGAACATCATATCCTTCATACCCTGTATAGTTTTCTTCTGAGAACACTGCGATTGGGACAAGGCTTCCATCTTCTACATACTGGGCACCTACTGATGCCGGTGCAACTGCACATACAACGTTGCCGCTTGCTACTGCAAGTAAATCTTTTCCACTTCCGTCAGATGTAACTGCCTCTGCATCTAACCCTGCTTCACCAAATAACATAGTTGCAAGAAGATGAGTTGCTCCGCCAGGTGCGTTACTTCCAAATACGATACGGTTATCAGCTGCATATTCTACAAGACCATCCCAGTCTTCAATTCCGCTGTTTGAAGGGTTCACATATAAGATCAAATCTTCCAGTACAAGTCCGCTTACAAACTGATAGTCATCAATGTTAAGATTAATATCTTTGTTGAATAATGGTGCCAGTGTGAACATTGCAATACCGCCGACCATTAATTCTGTTGCATCGGATTTTGCACTGTCAAGATCTGCTGCTGCGATTGCCCCGTTCGCACCTGTCAGATTGTTGACAATAACTGATTTACCATAAGTCTCCTGTAATCCCTGTCCGATAATTCTTGCGATCGTATCTGCAGAACCACCTGCTGCAAATGGAACACGTACATTAAAGTCCTTGGAAGGTTTAAAAGAATCTGCTGTAATTCCAGATATGTCTGTTGCTCCCCCTGCTTCTGTACCTTCTGTCTGAACTGTTTCCTGCTTCTCAGGCTCCTTTGGTGTATCCTGGCTCTGTGTGTTTCCACATGCTGCCATAGAAAGAGCCATTGTTCCCGCCATAATAAGTGCCAATACCTTTTTCTTCATCACTTTTCCTCCTTTTTTGAAAATGTTTTCAGTTGCCTCTGTACCTAGAAATTAACACTTCTGCACATTATAGTCAATGTTTTCTTTTGTTTTTATAGTAAAATCAGTACTTTTTCACATTATATTACAGTCGTTTTTGTATATTTTTACTATTTATCATTTTTACATTTTGTTGAAACCGTTTTCACTTAATATGTAAAATGAAAGACAGTACCAAAACATGTTCTCATTTTACTGGCACTGTCTTTTCAACCTTTTGATATCCACTCTTTAAAATTCATATTTTACTTTCACATCATATTTCCTAGGTTCTTTTTCTTCTTTCTCTCCCATGATCTTCTGGCTCAAAAGCTCTGCCGCACAAATTGCGACTGTTTCCGGATTCTTAACAACAAGCGAACAGTCCATTCCAAGTTTTTCCTTCGTTCCACCCATTGCAAACCCTGCGATATCCACGTTTCCGATCCACTCCGGATACAACTGATGGATTCCCATGGCAATATACTCTACAATGTCCGTTCCAAACCCGATGATGACCGGTCTCTCTCCATCCTCGAGCACACTGTTTAACTGTTTTAAAGCATCCATTACCACTTCGATCTTTCTCGCAGTAAATATTTTGATCACGCGGCTTCCATCACGCCCGGCCTCTTCCAGTGCCTGATTTGCCCCGGCAAGACACATACGTGTATTAAAACTGTCGCTCCAGCCAAAGAGCATCATGATACGGCTGCATGGCTTATTTTTCAGAAGCCATGAGATAAGATGATATGCATTGTCCCTGTGATTTTCCAAAACCATATCACAGCCAATATCCTCCTGTCTGTCGATTGCGATCATATTTTTATAATTCTTTGTTACGCCCTGCAGATATGGTGTATTCTGCCCACTCGGTGCAATTATGATTCCTGCGGCTCTCTGGTTCAGAAGCTCCTGGACATAGAACAGCTCTTTTTCCCGCTCACTGTCACTTTCACAGATATAAGTAATATATTTTCTTTCAAAAAAATAGTCACTTACCACATGACATATTTTTCCGAAAAAATATTCCATATGCGGAACAATAAGACCGACGATCTGTGTCTGTCCTCTTTTTAAATTTCTTGCAAACATGTTCGGTTCATACTGCAGTTCATTGATGGCATTTTTAATGTTGTACGCTGCAAGCGGCTGGATACTTTTTGGATCCGCCAGATATCTTGATACAGAACTGATCGATACTCCTGCCAGTTCCGCCACTTCCCGAATTGTAACTTTTTTTTCTTTCATAATCCACCTTAATACTTTTCCCTCTTATTCACTACTATAACTAAGCTAACATATTTCCTGCAAAAATTCAATTGTCATAGCTTTGCAAACGTTTGTCTAAACCTATTCTCTTTACGCAGATTCGTGTGTTATAATAGAAAAAGCAAGTATTTTTCAAAAAACAATACCAATTTGTAAAAGGGGGCTTTTATTATGCTGATCACATTACATTCAAACGGTTACGAGGTTGCTGTCAATACGATGGGAGCCGAATTGAAATCTTTCAAGGATCCTTCCGGAAAAGAATATGTCTGGAATTCAGATCCTGCTTTCTGGATGCGTTCTTCACCACTTCTCTTTCCAACGATCGGAAATTTAAGAAATGGTGAAACAACCATGAAAGGGCAGGTTTATCCTCTCGTAAAGCATGGCTTCTGTAAAGATACAGAATTCGAGGTGAAGGATTTATCCGATGATACGGTCACTTTCTTGTTACACGCAAATGAAGAAACTTTAAAAAGTTATCCTTATCAGTTCGAATTGTCTCTCACCTATCATTTATCCGACAATGAGTTATCTATGGAATACCGTGTTGTAAACCATGACACAGAAGAAATGTTTTATCATATCGGCGCACATCCTGGATTTATGCTTCCGGTATCTTCCGGTGAAACACTTGCCGACTGTGAACTCGTCTTTGAAAAAGCAGAAGATTTCGTATCTTATGAATATGATCTTGAAAATATGGAATTCAACACAGAGAAAAAGGTTGTACAAAAAGCAGAGGGCAACACATTACCACTTACTGTTGCAATGTTTGACAGTGATGCTGTTTTCTTTGAACACACCAATTCCCATCGTGTTTCCTTCCTTAACACTCATACTGGAAAAGGTGTAACAATGGACTATCCTGATTTTGAATCTATCGCTTTCTGGACTCCTGCTGGCGGCAATGCTCCATTCCTTTGTCTGGAACCATGGAATGGTTCTGCGATTTTCCATCAGGACAGTGATATTTTCTCAGAAAAACGTGGTATTCTCTCATTAATGCCTGAAGCTGAAAAAACTTACCATTTAAAAATCACTTTAGAGGCTTAGCCACCTGAATCCATTACATAAAAAAGCAGAGCCAGACAGACATATGCGCATGTCGATCTGACTCTGTTTTTCTTTGAACATCTCTTTTATAATACCTTTAAATTCCACATAATCTCAAGTGTGTCATCCTGCACATGAAATTTTTCAAAATATGCTTCTTCCTTCGGAATCCATTTTTCCTGAAACTCTTTTGCTTTCTCTTCCCCATTACGCTTTCTGATATTTGCAAGCTGCACATCCGATGCAATATTCATAAAAATCTTCAGCTGATATGGCTTTCCAAAATACGGATGTAAGCTATAAGAGCCCTCGATAATATTAATCCTTTTATAAGGAATCTCATAAGCATCTAATAGTCTCCACTCTTTGCAGGAAAAGGGCTGATAGCACACAGATTCCTTCTTTTGAACCGGTATAAGCACAGTTTCATAAAATCTTTCATAGTCTACATTCCCACCGGTTTCTTTCATTCTGTCCGGTGTACGCTGTTCCATGCGTAAAAAGAAGTCATCCATATGAAACAGATTACAATCAAGCTGCCCCTTTAAATATTCTCCCAGAGTTGTCTTACCACTTCCACATCTCCCGTCAATCGCCACAAGAATTGGTCTGTCTGTATTGTCTTCCTGTTTAATAATTTCATTAATCGCATCCACTGCCGGTTTGAATCGTTCTCTGCATTGTGTCTTCAGTTCCATGTATTTCTCCGATCTTTCCCTGTGTTTTCTGTCTTCTATCAGAAAAACAGATCATTATTTTCCTTCATAAGCAGGCTTTACAACTCCCGCTGCATATAAACGATTTACAAGAACAGGTATTAAGATAAGCTGTATCACAATTCCAGGGATTGCATTCACAAATCCACCCATAAAGAATAATTTCCATGTAAATCCGCTTCCCATTAATGCATAAACAATTGCTGATACAAGTCCCCATACCAGTCTTCCTGCGAGCATGGAAATGATCAAAGAGATATATAGTGATCTCATATCCTTTTTCATCTTACCGGAAAGAATTCCGCTGACTAATCCATAGGTTGCAAGTTCAAATGCCATGCATATAGCATTCGGGAGCATGACAGGCATTCCAAATGTCACACTTCTAAGTAATGGTGTAATAAATCCAACGATCAGGCCATACGGTCCTCCGAGAATATATCCACACAGTAATACCGGAATGTGCATGGGGCAAAGCATCTTTCCGACTGCCGGGATCTGCATGGTAATAAATGGAAGAATCAGTCCAATTGCAAGAAATAATGCCGCCAAAACTGTTTTTCGTACTGTCATCTGTTTTTTCATCTTGTCCTCCTCAACATTTCAAATCTTATTTGCACTTATTGTACCACACTTACCATTTTCTTCGCCATTTATTTTAACAAACGTTTGTGTAAAGTTTTACGCAAATTTTTATTTATTTGTGCTAAACTATACGCAAAGATGAAAATCACCTATACGAGGGGGTATTTCAATGACATTAAAGGATATTGCAAAAGAGGCCGGTGTTTCCATCTCTACTGTCTCCCGTATTATCAACGGGAATTCCTCAAACGCCGCCAGTAAAGAAATGCAGGATAAAATCTGGAGTATTGCACGAGCCGGCGGATATGTGCCTAACACTTCCGCCCAGGCATTAAAGCAAAAAAACAGGGAAAATGTACCTCATCATTCCATTGCCTGTGTCTATGCACGAGCTCAGGATGCACAAAATGATGCCTTTTTTTCAACCCTGACAAGAAGTATTGAGCAGGAGGCATTAAAAGAGGGGTATATCGTAAAGTATTCTTTTTCTACTTTTGACATTCATAATCCGGCCACGCAAAATCAGATTATAAATAACGAAGTGGACGGTGCTGCCATTCTTGGCCGTTGTAACAAAGAGACTCTCAAATTTATGAAAAAGCATTTTCATAAGATTATTTACGTTGGTTTAAATCCGTTAGATGCCGAGTATGATCAGGTCATCTGTGACGGAAATGCCGTCGCATCTGATGCCGTGAGCCATCTGATCGCACAGGGGCACACGCAGATCGGATATATCGGAGAGACTAAAAATGAAATCCGATATGAAGCTTATTGTAATACTTTGAAGAAAAATCATATTAATTTTAACAAAAATATCGTAACTAATGTTTCCGGCTCTTCCGAAGCCGGTTATCAGGGAGCCAAACGAATTCTGGAACGTTCTTCGGACGTAACTGCTTTTTTCTGCATGAATGACATCACAGCGATCGGTGCGATCCGTGCGATCCACGAATGTGGCTATCGCATTCCTGACGATATCTCTGTCATCAGCATGGACGATATTGAAATTGCACAATATGTATCGCCAATGCTCACAACTATGCATATTCCGATCGAAGAAATGGGAAAGATGACAGCCAAGATCCTGATTGACCGCATAAGAAACGGTCACACGCTCCCTCTGAAAATGTCCCTGCCATATTACATGGCAAAACGAGAAAGCTGCAGATAATAAAGTAAATTTCCTGTTACATAAAAACTACCGGATGTACACATAAACCTGTCTGCATCCGGTAGTTTCATTTTCATGATGAAATTTTTATCTTCTGATTAATCCAGCTTGATTCCTGCAAGAAGTGAACCAAGGCTTGAGCCAAAGCTTTCCTTTGATGTATACTGCTCGAGATCTTCTGCTGGTTCTGTGTCAACCATCTCCTCTTCCAGTGCTTTCATGGAAAGACTGATCTTGTTGTCGTTTGTGTTTAATACTTTTGCTTTGACTTTCTGTCCCTCTTTTAACACTTCTGACGGCTTTTTGATACGTTTTTCGCAGATCTGTGAGATGTGCACCAGTCCGCTTAACCCATTGCCAAGATTGATAAATGCACCATATGGCATTAAGGACTCTACCGTTCCCTCCATTACCGTTCCCGGCACGATCATGGAAATCTTGTGGTTACGTTCCTCGATTGCTGCCTCTTTCGCCACCCGCTTTGCAGATAATACCAGTTTTTCCTTCTCCGGATCAACGGTAATGACTTTTGCTTCTACTTCTTTTCCGATCCATTCCTCTGTATTCTCGACATAATCGAGTGCCAGCTGGGATGCCGGGATAAATGCACGGATGCCTTCTAAAAATGCAACCACACCACTTGGAACACTCTCTTTGATGCGGACTTTTACAACCGTTCCATCTTCCATCATCTGCTGCAGTTTCTCCCATGCAAGAACATCGTTTGCCTCTTTTCTGGACAGCAGGATATTACCCTGTCCGTCATCTGTCTTTACCACAGTTGCCTCGATCTCATCACCGGCATGGATCTGCTCTAACACTGCAAAATCCGGATCATTGCTGAAATCCTCTACCTTAATAATTCCCTGTGCATAATATTTTAAATCCAGAGTGATCTCTTCCTCACTCACTGCAATGACAGTTCCTTTGATAATGTCGCCCTCTCTGATCTGGCGGAAAGATGCCTCTAACTCGTCTTTGAAATCGTCCATTGTTTCCATTATGAATTACCTCCGTTGTTCTTATCTTACTAAAGCCACATGAAAACATACTTTTTCGATGTGAAAACTCTTTGAAAATAAGTATAGCACATTTGTTCCCGCCATGACAACTATCGCAGGATTAGACAATTGCGAAACTCATAAAATCTAAATCGAATTGTGAAAAATTGACAAAAAACATGAAAGACACTGGGGAACCGCCGGTACTTAGAAGGCGGATACAACTGTAAGTTGTGTCTGGCTTCTTAGTACCGCTGCGAGTGACACGTAGCGAGAGCGTGTCTTGAATGTTTTTGTTAATTTTGAACAATTGAAAGAAGATTATGAGGGGTTTCGCAATTGCCTAATATAAAATAACAGGAAAAGAGGAAAAACATGAACGATTATATTGTAAGAGCAACTGCGGCAGATCATTCCATCCGCGCATTTGCGATCACATCCAAAAACATTGTGGAAGAGGCAAGAAAAGACCATAACACAAGTCCGGTGATCACAGCAGCTCTGGGTAGATTATTATCTGGTGCGGCCATGATGGGAACCATGATGAAGGGTGAGAAGGATCTTCTCACAGTACAGATCCAGTGTCAGGGACCGGCGCAGGGACTGACCGTGACAGCGGATTCCGCAGGACATGTCAAGGGATTTCCGAGAGTGGCAGATGTGGAACTGCCACCGAATGCATTGGGAAAATTAGACGTAGGCGGGGCACTTGGACTTGGTGTCATGAGCGTCATCAAGGATATGGGCTTAAAAGAGCCTTATGTGGGACAGATCGCACTTCAGACCGGAGAGATCGCAGAGGATTTAACCTATTATTTTGCGACTTCGGAGCAGGTTCCTTCCGCAGTAGGACTGGGTGTTTTAGTAGATGTGGATGGTTCTGTAAAGCAGGCGGGTGGATTTATCATTCAGCTGATGCCATTTACCCCGGATGAAGTTGTGGATGCACTGGAGAAAAAAATCAGTGAGATCGCATCTGTGACTGAGATGCTGGAAGAGGGCAATACGCCGGAAAAGATTTTAGAGATCATTCTGGGTGATTTTGGACTTGAGATCACGGATACACTCCCGGCAGCATTCCAGTGTGACTGCTCCAAAGAGCGCGTTTCCCGTGCAATCTCAACCTTGAGCAAAAAAGATTTAGACGATATTATCAACGATGGTGAAGCGATTGAAGTAAAATGCCAGTTCTGTAACAAGGCATATCATTTTGAAGTGGACGAACTGAAGGAGATGAGAAAGTAGTGAAACAGGGATTTGTCAAGGTGGCAGCCGTCACCCCGAAAATTGTAGTTGCGGATACAAAAGAGAACACCGCATTAATCTGCGCAGAGATTAAAAAGGCAGAGAAGGAAGGGGCAAAGATTATTGTACTCCCGGAACTTTGTATTACGGGTTATACATGCAGTGATCTGTTTTTACAGGAAAAAATGCTGCGTGAAGCAAGACAGTCGCTCCTTGAGATCGCTGCGTTTACCTTTGCATTGGACTGCATCGTGTTTGTGGGACTTCCACTCGAATACAACGGAAAGCTTTATAATGTGGCTGCCGCTGTGAGCAATGGAAAAGTGCTTGGTTTTGTGCCGAAAACATATCTGCCAAATTACAATGAATTTTATGAGGCAAGACATTTTACAAGAGGAATGGAAGAAACGGTGCAGGTAAGCCTCGGAGAAGAAGTGGTTCCAATGGGCAAAAAGTTATTATTTACCTGCCAGACCATGCCGGAACTGAAAATCGGTGTGGAACTCTGCGAGGATCTCTGGACGCCGGAACCACCGAGTATCCGTCATGCGTTAAACGGTGCGAATGTCATTGTCAATCTGTCAGCATCGGATGAGACGACCGGAAAAGACATTTATCGCGAGGAGCTGGTTGGCGGACAGTCTGCAAGGCTTCTGTGCGGCTATATTTATGCGAGTGCCGGAGATGGGGAATCCACGCAGGATGTCGTCTATTCCGCGCATAATATCATTGCGGAAAATGGAAGGATTTTAAAGAAAGCGAAACGTTTTGCAAATGAAACGGTATATTCGGAGATCGATGTTTTGCGTCTGAATGCAGAGCGCCGCAGAATGACTACATTTGAAACCAGAATGGACGGTTACACGGAAATTCCATTTGCATTGAAAATAGAAGAGACGGAACTGACCAGATACATTGATCCAATGCCGTTTGTTCCGGGCAGTAAGACAGACAGAGAGCGCCGTTGTGATGAGATTTTATCCATTCAGGCGATGGGACTGAAAAAACGTCTGGAGCACACACACTGCAAATCTGCCGTGATCGGTATCTCCGGTGGATTGGATTCTACACTGGCATTGCTTGTGACGGTGCGTGCATTTGATCTGCTCGGCATGGATCATAAAAATATTAAGGCTGTGACAATGCCGGGATTCGGAACAACGGATCGTACTTACGATAATGCGGTCAGCCTCATCAAATGTCTCAATGCGGATTTTATGGAAGTCAGTATCAAGGATGCGGTCAATATCCATTTCCGGGATATCGGACAGGATCCGAAAGTGCACGATGTGACTTACGAGAATGGACAGGCACGTGAGAGAACCCAGATTCTTATGGACATTGCAAATAAGACCGGTGGTATGGTCATCGGCACAGGCGATCTGTCGGAGCTGGCACTCGGCTGGGCGACTTACAACGGAGATCATATGTCCATGTATGCGGTGAATGCGTCTGTGCCAAAGACACTGGTCCGCCATCTTGTCCGGTATTATGCAGATACCTGTGGCGATGAAGCGTTAGAAGCGGTTCTTCTCGATGTTTTGGATACACCGGTTTCACCGGAACTTTTACCGCCGGAGGATGGGAAGATTTCCCAGAAGACCGAAGATTTGGTCGGACCTTACGAATTACATGATTTTTATCTGTATCATATGCTTCGTCTTGGCTATGCGCCGGCAAAGATTTACCGTCTGGCGAAAGTTGCTTTTGTGGGAACTTATGAGGATGAAACCATTTTGAAATGGTTAAAAACTTTTTACCGCAGATTTTTTGCACAGCAGTTCAAACGTTCCTGCCTGCCGGATGGACCAAAAGTCGGAAGCGTTGCTGTCTCTCCGCGTGGAGATCTGCGTATGCCTTCGGATGCGTCTGCACGGATCTGGATGGAAGAACTGGAGGCATTAAACACCGAGAGGAGATAGCAGCATGCAATATCGGAAAGATAAATATGGAAACGATATTTCTGCGCTTGGCTACGGCTGTATGCGTTTTACGAAAAAGGGGAACAGCGCAGACCTTGACAAAGCAGAAAAAGAAGTGATGGCGGCAATTGAGGCGGGGGTCAATTATTTTGACACTGCCTACGTGTATGCCGGAAATGAAGTGGCAGTGGGAGAAATTTTACACCGGAATCATTGCAGGGAGAAAATCAATCTTGCCACAAAGCTTCCGCATTATCTGATCAAGTCGATCGATGGCGTGGAAAAAATGTTTCAGGAGGAACTGCGCCGCCTGCAGACCGGTTACATTGATTACTATCTTATGCATATGCTGACGGACATTCCAACCTGGGAGAAATTGAAAAAACTGGGGATGGAAGAGTGGATCAGGGAGAAGAAAGCGTCCGGGCAGATTCGGCAGATCGGATTTTCCTATCACGGTAATTCCGCGATGTTCTGTCAGTTAGTAGATGCTTACGACTGGGATTTCTGTCAGATCCAGTACAATTATATGGATGAACATTCTCAGGCTGGTGTGGAAGGACTGCGCTATGCGAATAAGAAGGGACTTCCGGTCATCATTATGGAACCGTTACGAGGCGGTCGTCTGGTGAATCTGCTCCCAGAGCCGGCAAAAGAATTATTCCGTAAGGACGAACAACATCGTACCCCGGCAGAACTGGCACTGAAATGGCTGTATAACCAGCCGGAAGTTACCTGTGTGCTCTCCGGCATGAATTCCATGGAGATGGTAGAACAGAATGTAAAAACAGCGAGCGAGTCACTGGTGGGATGTCTTACAGAATCGGATAAGGAGCTGATCGAAAAAGTAAAAGCTGAGATTAAGAAAAATGTGAAGGTCGGCTGCACCGGATGTGGATATTGTATGCCATGTCCGCGTGGAGTGGATATTCCGGGAACTTTCCGCTGCTATAATGCGATGTATTCCGAAGGAAAAAAATCGGGAAGAAGAGATTACCTGCAGTGTACTGCATTTCGAAAAGATACGAGCAGTGCATCCCAGTGTATTTCCTGTGGAAAGTGTGAGAAGCATTGCCCGCAGCATATTGAAATCCGCAAGGAGCTGAAAAATGCTGCAGCAGAACTTGAGGATGTGAAGTATAAAGTTATGAAAACAGGAATCCAACTACTGAAATTGTGGTAAAAACATAGTTAGATCTGTCTTGGCTTGCGCACCGGTTTTGCAACGGTGACAGCAGCCCAGTTGGTTGTGTATACAACGGAGTACATAAATACGGCAAGTACCATACCGGTGACAACGTCGAAAACGGAGTGCTGTTTCAAAAACATTGTGGATAAGATAATGAGTACCATCAAAACAGCGGAACCATAGCGTACAGCTTTGTTCTTTTTGAAATTGTCACTGTGCCATACGGCAATATTCACGGCGATGGAGTTAAAGACATGTACGCTTGGAAACAGGTTTGTCGGTGTATCCGTTGCATACAGCCATTTTACCATCTGGATAAAAATATTATTATGTTCAAAATAAGCTGGTCTCAGATAGTGACCATTCGGATAGATCGTTGAGATCACAAGGAAAACGGTCATTCCGGTAAAAAGCATTGCACAGAGTTTAAAATATTCATCTTTATTTTTAAAATAAAAATATCCGACTGCCCACGCGACATATCCAAACCATAAAAGATAAGGAACAATAAAGTATTCACAAAATGGGATCCTGTCATCCAATGCAGTATGTATCACATGAAAATGCGTGGTCACGGTTCGTTCCAGATGATGAAACCATGGAAAATAGATACAAAAATAAAGAAGCAAAAAAGCATGTTTGTTTTTCTCGATAAAAGCATTGAGTCTGCTTTTCATATCTGTCTTCAAAATATCACCTTCCTAACAGATTTTTATATAAAAATAAATTCTTTTTCCTTACATTGTGCGATTATAACATAGTGATTTTTAGGAAACAATTCCCTTTCTCTTTTTTTAAGAAAGATTATTGAATATTTAAAGATTTCTTAAGGTAAATGTCTGGTTTTTGTGCAACCTTACAAACAATTTCAGAAGAAAAATTTTACCATCATTGTTACGAATTAAAACAAATTCATTACGCAAATATTACGATTGCCGCAAATTGTTGACAAAGCCCTTTTTCTACCTATAATAGAGTATGGTTTTGCTGAAAATAGGCGCATATTGATACGTCTTTTTGAATAAGCTACAAAAGAGTGAGAGGAAAAATTATGAAAAAAGAAAAAAAGGATCTGACGCAGAACAATGCAGCAGGAAAATCCGCAGACAAAAAGAGGATTTTTGTCATCGCAGGTGTTGTGGTGGCGTGTCTGGCAGTTATTTATGTCGGATTTGGAATCTTTTTCCAGAGCCATTTCTGCTTTGGTACGACCATCGATGGAATAAAAGCCGGTGGTAAGTCGGTAGAAAAGATGGAGCAGCTCATCACAGAGGAGATTGACAGCTATGTGCTGAATCTCGTGGAACGTGAGGAGGGACAGGAAAGCATTGCAGGAGATTCCATTCACATTGCACCGGTGTTTAATGGCGAAGTGGAAGAATTATTGAATGGACAGAATGGTTTCGCATGGGTGGTTACACTGTTTAAACATGAGAATCTGGAACTGGCTAAGGTTGTGACATTTGATGAGAATGCATTGGACAGCGAGCTTCAGGCGTTAAACTGTATGCAGGCTGGTGCACAGCGTGAACCCGTGGATGCAACGGTTTCAGCGTACACAGCAGATGGATATTCTTTAGTTCCGGCAGATTATGGTACGACCATTGATAAAAGTGCATTCAAAAAAGCGGTGGAGGATTCCATTTTAGTTCTCGCAGATGAACTTGATCTGGATGAGGCAGACTGTTATGTGAAGCCGAAGGTTGAAGACGATAATGAAAAACTGTTGGCAGTCATTGATGAGATGAACAGCTATGTGGGAACTACGATCACTTATGATTTTGACGTTGCAAAAGAAGTGCTGGATGGGGAGCGTATTTCCGAGTGGCTTTCCGTGGACGATGATTTAAATCTTGTGGTGGACGAGGAAGGTGTTCTTTCCTTTGTAAAGGAGCTTGCAAGTAAATATAATACCTGTTATAAACCGAAAGAGCTGAAAACATCTTATGGTTCCACTGTGACGATCTCCAATGGACCTTATGGATGGAAAATCAACAATTCTGAGGAAGTGGCACAGATTTTAGATGATCTGAAAGCCGGAAAAAAAGTGGAACGTGAACCGGTTTATTCCCAGACTGCGAACAGCCATGGCGAAAATGATTACGGTAATTCCTATGTGGAGATCAATCTCACTTCACAGCATTTGTTTGTATATAAAGATGGGGTGCTGGTGACCGAGTCTGACTTTGTATCCGGAAACGTGGCAAAAGGGCATACAACACCGGGTGGAGCATTTATGGTTACCTATAAAACCATGAATGCCGTACTGCGCGGACCTGATTATGAGACGCCGGTTACATACTGGATGCCATTTAACGGAGATATCGGAATGCATGATCTGACATCCAGAAAAGCATTTGGTGGAGACATTTATAAGACAAGAGGTTCCCATGGATGTATCAATCTTCCATATGCGGCAGCAAAGAAGATATATGAGACGATCGACAAGGGTTACTGCGTATTGGTTTATAATCTTCCGGGAACGGAAAGTGACAGTGTGAAACAGAAAGAGGCAGCTGCGGTTGTCAATACGATCAACAGTATCGGAACTGTTACATTAGAAAGCGAACCTGTTATCGTGGCAGCAAGAACAGCATACGATGCGTTATCTGATACAGCAAAGAGTTATGTTACCAATTATCAGACACTTGTGGATGATGAGGCAGCACTGGCAGCCTTAAAGAGTGGCGCTGCAGCGGCTGCACAGCAGCCTGCGGCAGACCAGACGGCGCCGGCGGGAGGCACAGATATCACTGCAGATCCGGCAGCGCAGGCGACGGATGGAACTGTGGCACAGTAAGCGGAGTTTGGAGCATTTTGGCATATGCCGATTGTGATGTTATAGGATATCTATAAATTTTAAAATGAAATTTTCACAAAAAAGAGAAGCAAAAATCAGATGAAAAATGATTTTTGCTTCTCTTTTTTGTGACAGAACAAATGTTCTTGATATTGTGGTACATTTATATTATAATAAGAAAATACATTTGGAGGTCACAAAATGAAGAACACAAGTTATAAAAATAAACAATTCGTACTTTTAGGAATGACTTTTTTAAGCGTGGCTGGCATTGCCGGATGTTCCAAGGTGGAACTCGCGCAGAGCACAGTGACACTGGAGCTTGGCGATGAGCTGTCGGAAAATGTTGCAGATTATCTGCAGGATCCGGATGAGAAAATCTTAAAGGGTGCAAGCCTTGATCTGTCAGCAGTAGATGAAACAAAAGTTGGTTCGTACAATGCTGCCGTTGCATATGATGGGAAAAATTATCCATTTACGGTAGAAGTGAAGGATACGACTTCACCGCAATGCAAAGCAAAAGATTATATCTACATGCAGCCGGGAACTCTGATCGTGGATGATCTGGTAACGGAGATCAAAGATGCATCGGAAACTTCCAGTGGGATCGTTTCTTGTGAGAGGAAGGATGATCTTGCAGCCTGTGATTATGATGATATGCTGCAGAAAAAAGCGGTGGTAGATACTACTGATTCGTATGATGAAGCAGACTATCAAGAAAGTGTTCAGTTGGATGAAGAAGGCTGCTATGAAGTGACAGCCCAGGTAAAAGATAGTGAAGGCAATTTTACAGATATAACATTAAACGTTTACGTGGATGGCACAGCTCCAGAGCTGGCACAGAATGTGATCGATCTGGATGTGGATGCATCCGGGATCAGTATTGACGACATCAACACGGATGATGCGGAAAAGATTGCAGACATGCTGCATGAGCTTCCGGATTTTTCAAATGCGGAGTGGGCGGCAGCCAGTGATGCATTTTGCGGAGACAATGCGATCAGCTACGAATTTGAGCAGAAATCTTTTAATCTGCAGAAAGAAAACCCGGTTGAAGTATTAAATGTACACTGCACAGTGCTGGATCAGGCTGGAAACGAAAACAAGGCAGATTATGAAGTGACGGTAACATATACAGGTTTGGATGCAGCCGCTCTGATCGAAAAGACGGGTCTGATTTTACAGACAAGTGATGTTACTGCAAATGAAAAGAAATCCGGCAAAAGTGATAAGAAATCTGGAACTACAAATACTCAAAATCAAGTATCTCAGGCTAGTGGAAAATCCAATACTAACAGTTTGGGTATTACAGATGATGAATTAGTAGAAATGTTTAATTCAATGACACCTGACGAAATAGATGAATTTTTAAATTCTTTATTTGAAGATAACAGCAATGATAATTCAAATATATCTGGATATTATGATAGTAATTATGCTCAACAGGTATTTGCAATGGTAAATCAGGAAAGAGCAAATAATGGTGTGGATGCATTAACATGGGATAGCAGTATGGCTTCATACTCTGATCGAAGGGCAATGGAAATCACTACGGATTTTAGCCATAATTCTGCAGGTGGAAAAATGAACGTAGGAGAAAACATCGCAGAAGGGGCTATTTCACCGGAAATGGTAATGGATGGGTGGATGCGAAGTGATGGACATCGTGCCAATATTTTAAATGCAAGTTACACAAAAATCTCTGTTTCATGCTATTATGATGGCTCAACTTATTACTGGGTACAGAATTTTGCTTATTAAAAGCATTCCTTTAAAAATTTAATAAATTGTACTGATTTTATTGGTTTGGTATAATGAATGAGGTGCTACGAGAAAACGGTAGGCGGTTAAGCCCTCAACAGAGGGACTGGACCCTCTGATTACATAGAGATCTTCGAAAGAGGAAATTTGTTGACGGAGGGATGCAAGATGGTTACATATTCAGACTTGTTTGAATTTGTTATAATGCTGATTGCGTTTGCTACTTTTATTTATAAAATTAGCAAAAAAAAATAACCGCCAACCTGGGAATTGGCGATTATTTAAGATAATTAATCAATAACCGGGCTAACCGTCTATCGGTAGCACCTTTACTATTATAATAGCAACGAGACATCTAAAAGTCAAGTTGAGAAAAATAAAAACATATAATCATTAACAGTCCGGTTATTCGCATTTTTTAGTGCGATGCCGGATTCTTTTTTTATGTTCAAAATAAGAAAATGAGCATTTTTATACTTTAATTGGTTAAAATCCACAAAAATTTGGACGAGATTTCGGGATTTATTACGTATAGAATAATACAATATTTTAGAATACAATAGAAATGCGAAAAAAAACGAAAACATGTGAAGAGGGGGATTGTTATAGAATCACATGCAAGTAGGGGAGAAAAAGGAGAAGGAAGAATGAGAAAGTTAACGAAAAGCTTTCAAAAGAGGCAAAGCATTGCAAGCAGAGTACTGTGTTTTCTGCTAGTGCTTGCAATGGTAGTAACAATGGTTCCGGCGCTTGGCGGCGGAAACAGTACGGTTCAGGCAGCGGAGAAAGAAAAGAATCTGACGATCCACTTTATGATGCCGTCAAATTGGGGTTGGACAACGCCGGCAATACAGTTTTGGGGTGGAATAGCAACAGTGACGGGAAATACGAATACGGAAAGTGTGGACGGTACAGAGATACCGGGCTGGGATGGAGCCAAAGCCTTTTTCATGACACAGGCAGGTGATACAACAGAGTATACACTGAGTGTCAAAGGCACTTTTACAGGTTTTCAATTCCTGGATTTTGATAATACCAGAAATAATATAAATCCCGGATATAATTCAAAATTATCACAGTATACAGAAGATAAACCGACCGATGTTTATTATATTCAGAAAGATGGAGCATGGGCATATTATCTGGATGCAGATGGAACAACAGTAGTTCCGGATTTACCGAAGACGGAAACAACTTTTCTTTTAGTAGGAAATATTCCGGAAATGGCATGGGATCCAAGTGCAAAGCCAAATTTTGTGAAATCAATTGAAAATGAAAATGTTTATAGTATTACATTGAATGCTGTTCCAGCAGGAAAGTATCAATATAAAATTTTAGAGGATGCGGCAACCGAAGGATGGAATAAATATTGGGCGCAAAATGATGGCAATTTGAGTTTGAACCTTAATGCACCGGCAGATGTCACATTATCTTTGGATAAAACAGATAAGACAAAGGAAACTAAGGTAAATATCGCATATATAAAAGATCTTGTGGTAGAAGTACCTGCGCAGATTCAAAAAGGTGTTACGATGGAACTTCCGGTAACAGGAACTTATTATGGTGACGATGGAAATGTTCAGAATGGAGTGAGTGTTACATATACAGCAAAAACAGAGGGAATTACTTTAAATGGTAACGAAATTTCAGTTCCTATATCTTACGAGGGAACGGAAGTTACGATTGCAGCTACTTATAATGGAATTGAAAAAGAGATAACTATTCCAGTGGTAGAGGTAGTTTATCATTACACCATTTACTATTACGATTTCGATGAAACACATATGTCAGAAAATGCATCTGATTTATGGATCTGGCAGAAATCCGGTGCGGGTGCAACAGCCGGAACTCTTTTCACTGCAAAGGAAAAACTTTCCGATGGAAATGAGTGGCTGCGTGCAGATGTGACACTCCCATATACCGACGTCCAGATAATTCCAAGATCTAAAGACGAGTGGAAATGGCAGGGAGATACGGTTTTATACAATAACAGCGCAACAGCCGAAAACGTCACACTCTATATTGTATCCAACAGCAATCAGGCGTACACAACACTTCCGGAACTGGTTAAGCCAAAATCACGCAGCATCATGATCGAGTACGACAGACCGGCAAAGGATTATGAGGGCTGGAACATTTTTACATGGAACAGTGGATTCGGCTCTGATGTATCTGTAGCATTTGCAGACATCAATGGAAAAATGGTTGCCAAAATTCCGGTAAAAGATTCGCAGGCAGATCTGATGTTATCTTTCTGTATGAGACAAAGTACTACTGACAATGAGTGGGCAAACAAAGACGGCGGAGATCATTATGTGACGATTCCGGCAGGACAGTCATTGGTCAAAGCAGTGTTTACGCAGGGAGAGGGAATCACAGAGGTATTGCCATACAATGCAGGTTACGAGATGGATGGAGCTAATGATACGATCCATTTTTACTTCAGAAACGATGCACTGGCAGCAGAAAACAATCTTGCTTCTTTAGACGGCAAAGTCAGTGTTGTTGTCAACGGACAGACCTGCCAGATGACTTATGATGCAACAAATGACCGCTTTGGATACGATTTCACTGGCGTTTCCACGGGTGATTACTATTACTACTATGTGGTAGACGGCACCGAGGAATTAGATGCGTTTAACAGTGAAAAAGCTGATTACAGCGGAAAAGAATGCAGCGTATGCCACTTCAAAAAAGCAAATGTGAGCGTAGAGGCTTCTTTATCACAGTATGCAATGGACTACAATGACAACAATGTGTTATCCGTAAAATTGACTGCAAAAGACGGAGAAGGTCTTGAAACATCTGAAATTGCTGCAATCACAGCCGATTTGAGTGAATTAGGATTAAACAGGGAATTTGCGATTGATCCGACACTCATGGAAGGAACAATCTCCTGCCTGAATACGGTAGCCGCAGGAGAAAAAACGATTCCTGTCACAGTGAAAGATATTTATGGAAATGTATATACAACAGCGACAAATGTTACCGTCACAGAGCGCAAAAAAAGTGCCGGAGATTTTGACTGGGATGAGGCAGTGATTTATTTTGCAGTGACAGACCGTTTCTTTGACGGAGATGCAAGCAACAATGATGCTTACGGAGTAGGCGATTATAACGTTGGTGAAAAAGGCGGTTCCAGCTATCACGGTGGAGATTTTGCCGGATTAAACCAGAAACTGGATTATTTAAAAGATCTGGGTGTGAACACAATCTGGATCACTCCGATTGTAGAAAATATCACAGAGGATCAGCATGATAATGAGACAGATACCGCTACCTATGGCTATCATGGTTACTGGGCAAGTGATTTCACAAAGTTAAACAAACATCTTGGAAAAGAGCAGCAGTTCAAAGCATTACTGGATGCCGCTCACAGCAAGGGAATGAAAATCATGGTGGACGTAGTATTAAACCATGCAGGATACGGTAGAGAAGATTACTTTAACAGCATTTTAACAGATGCAGATGGAAACAGTATTTCCATGATCCGTGACTCCAGCAACACGATCAGTGGTGATGATAAATATGATTCATTGTCAGATCTGCCTGATTTTGTGACGGAAAACAAAGCAGTGACAGACCAGCTTGTTGCATGGCAGACCGAGTGGATGTCAAAATACAATATTGACTATTATCGTGTGGATACTGTAAAACATGTAGAGACAACGACATGGGCAGCATTTAAAAATTCCCTGACCAAAGTAAATCCTGATTTTAAAATGATAGGAGAGTATTCCGGTGCAGGATATGCCAACAATGCAGGAGAATTAGGAACCGGAACGATGGATGCACTTCTTGATTTTGATTTCAACGATTTTGCACAGAACTTTGTGACAGGAAATATTTCCAGCGTGGAAAATTCACTGCAGAAGAGAAACAATGCAATCAACAACACCTCTGTCATGGGAAGCTTTTTGAGCAGCCATGATGAGGACACTCTGCAGTATAAACTTGTAAATGAGAGCAAAATCAGCGAAGAAGAAGCTTACAACCTGATGAAAGTGGCAGCAACACTTCAGATTACCGCAAAAGGTCAGCCGGTGCTCTATTATGGAGAGGAGATTGGACAGGGTGGAGCCAACAACTGGCCGCTCCAGACAAACCGCCGCGACTTTGACTGGACAGAGCTGGAAAAACAGAAAGCAGACAGCAACAGTATTTACAACCACTACAAGACAATGCTTGCAATCCGCAATGCGTACACAGATGTATTTGCAAGAGGAAACAGAAGCACAGTTGCAGTTTCCGACGCAGATGGCTATGAAGTGATCAGCAGAAGTTATGGAAACAACACCTTATATGTAGGAATGAATGTGAAAGAGGCAGAGAAAGAAGTAGTGATCCCGGTAGCAGAGAGTGCCGGAACAGTTCTTAAAAACCTTTATGATGGAAAAACTTACACTGTTTCTGCTGACCAGAACGTTTCTGTTACCATTCCGGCAGCAAAAGATGGTGGAACGATTGTTTTGACAGCGGAGACAAAAACAGAACCGGCTCCGGATAATACAACAGATGATAAAAAGCCAGATGGAAAAACAACAGAGGATCATAACGGAAATCAGCAGACATCAGGAAACAATTCCAGTCAGGTCAATTCTGCAGTCCAGACAACTCCAAAACAGGAAGAACAGGCTGTAGCAGAAGTAACCGTGCAGGAGGAGAGTTTTGCAAATGTGATCGAGGCAGTGAATAAGGCAAAAACCGGAAGTAAAATCCGTGTAAACCTGTTAAAGACAACAAAAATTCCAGCAAATGTGTTCGAGAGTATCAAAGGAAAAGATATGAACGTAACCTTCAAGGTAAGTGATCAGGCCAGCTGGATCATCAATGGAAAAGATATCACCGGTAATGTGACAGCGCCGATCGATCTTGGTCTGGTTGTGGGAACAAGTGATATTCCAAAACAGAAAGTGACAGCGCTGGCAGACGGAAATGAAACCATCCAGCTTTCCTTAAATTATGACGGAGTATTTGGCTTTGAGGGAATATTGAGACTTTCCGTTGGCACGGACTACAGTGGAAAAATAGCAAATCTTTATTACTATAACGAGACAACCGGTAAGTTTGAGTATTATCAGGCAGTACAGGTAAAAGAAGATGGTACTGTAGACTTTAAGTTCTCACATGCATCCGATTATGTCATCGTCTTAAATGACACAGATATGAGCCAGACAACAGGCAGTGTGATCGCAAGTCCGAAGACTTCGGATAACACACCGATCGCAGCAGCAGTGATATTATTACTGTTTGGCTGTGCGCTGATGGGAACCGCATACAGAAAAAATAAACACTTCTAAATGAAATTCATAAGATGGCACTAAAAAAATATGCCGCACGAAAAAATACCTTCTCGTGCGGCATATTTTGTGTATGTGAAGGAAAAATTAATTTTCTTCCACGATCACCACGCCCCATGGTTCCAGCGGAAGCGTTTCCTGTTCCATTATTTTTCTGCCGGACAATAATTCCGTGCCAGAGATCCCTTTGCAGATGGCGGTCTGTTTTTCACCGGAATAATTGAAGTAAAATCGTACCCGTTTTCCAAAATCATTGACACCTTCCCGGATAATCAAAGGAAAGTGGCATTCCGGATGTGCTAAAAGTGTTTCCGGAAGCGAGGCAAAGTAATGAACCAGAACTTTTTCCAGAAGAGCACCGTCAAACATGCTGGAGAGATACAGTGCCGAACCTTTTCCAAACTGGTTGACTGTGGCAACTGCATATTTTTTCCAGACCGGGTGATCGTAGAAAAAGAGCGGTGTGGCGGTATCACAGGTCACAAGATCCATCCAGTGCAGACATTTGCTGCTGTTTGTGCAGGATTCATCGGAACATGACGAGCCGGCATCGGAAGCCGCATTTTCATGACCGGAGCAGGATGGATGAGCCATAAAATCAGGCAGTGTTACCGAAACATCCACCGGGTAGGTATATTGGTCATAGTGGATACCAAGACATTCCTGTAAAATGTGAGGCTGTGTATCCGCATAAATTTTTAACTGTTCATCTGAAAAACCGGAACGGAACGTCGTGATCAGATGTCCGCCGTTTTTTACATAATCAGAAATTGCGGTGAGCAGATCTTCGGAAGCACTGTAAAGTGCAGGCACGATCAGGCACCCGTAGGAAGAAAAATCACGTTCCGCAGAGGAGATCATGTCGTACTCGATATTTAAATGGTACAGAGCATCACCAAGCCAGCGGGCAACAGTGTTATAGCTGTAATTGCCGAGGGCTTTCAATGGGAAAAGACGCAGTCCGGTCAGGGAGTTATTGTCAAGCAGGATGGCAGCACGGTTTTTCTTTTGCAGGTTTTTAAGGTGGGTGCCGATCCGCTTCCAGTCTGCGCCGATGGATGCAGCTTCCCGGTAAGTCTCATTTTCGGAAAAATCGTGTGACAGGATGCCCTTCCAATAGCTCTCAATCGCATTGTGGATCGAGTGCCAGTGCCAGTACATGACACTGTTGGAGCCGTTTGCAATGTGGCTGTAGGCCTGAAGCCTGAGCTGCCCCGGATATGGAAGCCATGCAATATTTCCCTGAGCCTGTGTCTCTAAAACAAGGTAATTGTCTTTCTTTAAGCTGCGCGAGATGTTGCCGCAGAAGGTGATCTCCTCTCCGGTAAGAAGTGACTGGGAAGGATGATAAATGTCACATCCGGCAACGGTCATGCATCTGGCAGCTTCGTACTGGTTGACCTCCGGCTGATAGCCGATGGAATGGTCTGTCCAGTCGTAGTCGAAGTTCTGTGTGATGAACTGATCCGGGTGCTTGTATCCGGAAACGATCGCAGCCTGCCATGCTAAAAATCTGGTCACAAGCAGACGCTGGAATTTGGCAAATTCAGCGGCAAGGCTTTCATTGATCGTGCCACGGATATCCGGGAAATCTTCCCATGTGTTGACGCGGTTGCTCCAGTAGTCCAGCCCGAACTCGCGATTGAATTCATTGATATCCGGGTATTTTTCCTTTAAATAATCGACAAACATTGCCTGGACACGCGGACCGGCAGTGCCGTAGCTTTTGGTCTCATTGTCCAGCTGAAACCCGATGATATGCGGAACATCTTTGATATGTTCCATCATTGCGCGGATAACCCGCTCGCAGTGGAACAGATAGCCTGCGTGTGTGATATCCATATTCTGTCTTGCACCATAAATGTTCTGACCGTTATTGGTCAAAGCCAGAATATCCGGGTATTTTTTTGCCAGCCATGCCGGGATGGCGTAGGTCGGTGTCCCGACAATGACAGAAATATGGTGGCGTGCAGCCGCCTCAAGCATTTTATCGAGATGTGTGAAATCAAAGATACCGTCTTTTGGCTCGATGGTGCTCCAGGTCGATTCTGCGATACGGATCGTGTTCATGCCTGCTTTTTCCATCATTTCCATGTCCTTTTCCACGCGGTCATATGGAAGGTATTCCGAGTAATAAGCTGCCCCGAAAAGTAAATGGTCTGTTTTCATATTGTCCCCCAAAAAATATTTTCATATTGACAATCAGTGTGATTTTATATATCATCATCTGATAACGCAACCGATTGCGCAAATATATTATAGCATCAGGAAAAACAAATGTAAATCCGATGTTGATACGAAAAAACAGAATTGTTACCGGAACAAGGCATAAGTGAACAGAAACAAAAAGATTGTTTGGAAAATATATAAAAATGTCATTGCTTTTTTTCGAAAATAGGATGATAATAATATTGTTGCGCAAAGGATGCGCAGCAACATCAGGGCAGGACAAAGTAACATTGTGGCAGGAGCGCGAGCAATGCAGGAAGCCACAACACAATTCAGGGGAAGTAACTGCTTTGAGGAAAGAAGGGGTTTTATGGGGAACGAAGAGAAGAAAAATATAACGATCGCAGATGTGGCAGAAGCACTTGGTGTTTCAAAAACCACTGTCTCAAGAGCCATTTCAGGGAAGGGACGGATCGGGCAGGAGACGAGAGACCGTGTATTAAAATATATTGAGGAGCATGATTATAAGCCAAACGTTATCGCCAAAGGGCTGGCGCAGTCAAAAACATATAATCTTTGTGTGGTCATGCCGGGAGAATATGATGTTGTGGATCTCACGTTCTTTCAGGAATGCTTATTCGGGATTCAGGAGATCGCCGGAATTATGGAGTATGATATCCTGCTTTCCATCTGTAAAAATAACGATATCTCCTCGCTGGAGCGTATTATCTCAAACCGTAAAGTAGATGGTGTGATCCTGATGAGGACGTTTGTGGAGGACCGGCAGATTGAGTATCTTCAGGAAAAAAAAGTACCGTTTGTGACAATCGGTTCCTCCAATTATACAGGTGTGATCCAGATCGACCACAATCACAAAAGTGCGTGTAAAGAACTTACATCCATTATTTTAATGAAGGGAATGAAGCGTATTGCACTGATCGGCGGAGATGAGAACCATGTGGTCACACAGAGCCGTCTGCGGGGATTCCGGGAAGCTTATGAAAAAATGGGTGAGGTCATTGATCCGACAATGCTTTTTTTAAATCTTGATAATCATGTGGTGATTGACAAGATCGTGGAAGAGGTACTCGAGCGAAAGGCAGAATGTATTTTGTGTATGGATGATGCAGTGTGCAGCCGGGTATTGAAAAAGCTGCGTGAAAAGAATGTCAAGGTTCCAAAAGATATCCGTGTGGCATCTTTTTATAACAGCTCCGTACTGGAAAATAATGTGCCGTCCATTACATCACTTTCTTTTGATGCGAAAGAGCTTGGCATGGTTGCATGTAAAACGGTATTGGATGTGATCGAGGGTGCGGAAGTGGAGACAAGAACATTGCTTCCATACGAAGTTGTCCTTAAGGAGTCTACAAAATAAAATGAGAGAACGCAGGTTTATTTTGCGTGAAAGAAAACGCAGATTCTGTAGTGCTTTTACAGGTTGTGAAGGGCAGATATAAGCGTCCTCTCACAAGTTGTGATTTTATAGGTTTATGAAAAGAAAAACGGTACAGACGAAATATGATGTTCCTGTTCGCCGGGCATTCCGATAAGCCTCTAAAGAGTCTTATCTCCATGGCTCACAAAGGAAATCATATTTGTCTGTACCGTTTTTCTTTCATTTACGCTGTGAATGACTTGTGAGAGGACGCTTATATTTGCCCAGTCAACGTTATGAAAAGCACCACAGAATCTGCAATTTGCACTATGAAACTCACGGTTGTTGGGTGAATGCCTGCTACAAATGAAAGTTGTCAATTACAGTATTTTTTCATTCGCATGCGCATAGTAAATTTTTTTAGGAGCATAATGCATAATAAGTTCCCAATCATAATTCAATCTGTCATTTTGATCATAAGTAGCAAGATATTCGATAGGCTCTAAATCTCCAACAAAACATTCACCACTATCTAAAATCAGGGATATGCACTGCCAACATGCAATCTGATCCATAAATTTCCATTCAGACAAAATTAAGAATTTCATAAACTTTTGTATCTTGCTTTTCCATAAGGACTTCTATATTCTGAAATTATAGAAAAAACGTCCGCAGAAAGCGGCATTTTATGGGAGGAATGCATATGAACCGAAGTTTATGGAGAAAGGCGGTGGCACTGACACTTACAGCCGCAATGACAGCAGGGCTTACTGCCTGTGGCGGTGGCGGCAACAGCACATCCGCAGACGGAAAGAAGAGATATTTCAAAGCAGATTATCTGAGTGATCTGCCGGACAGTTTTAATGATACGACAAGTAATATACAGTTTAAGGGAGATGTGATGTATTACACTTCCAGCAATGAGGACTACACAAAATCCGGACTGTATTCCTATAATCTGATCACCGGAGAAAATGCACAGCTTTATGAGCAGGCGCAGAGTGACGGCAGCGGAAACAGCAGCTGGGTGTCAGGATATACCGTGGCAGACAGCGGAGAGGTTTACCTGTTTGTGACGAAGAACCAGATGGATGAGTCGAGTGTCACCGAGGATTATTCTGACGCAACACTGGATGATGTGTTAAGTTATATGGCAGACCAGTGGGGATACAGTGCCGAGGATGCAGAAAAGGACTGGAATGATTATTATGCAAAAGATTATACGGATGAGAACGGCAATGTAAACTATGGCAGATTTCTGCTGGCTCAGAATGCGAGATTCATTCAGACCTCTTCCATTCTCAAAGTGGACACATCCGGAAATATTGCGTTTGAACAGGACATGGATCTCGGAGCAAATGCAGAGAATGTAAGCTGTAACGGGATAGCAGTGGATAAGGAGGGAAACCTTTATCTTGCCCTGAATACCTGGTCCAATAATGACAGTGGCAACAGCGTCAGCTCAGATGAATATTTTACACTCGTAATAGGAGAGGACGGCAGCCAGAAGGGCAGGATCCCATCGGATGGATATACATCCAGACTGGTCGGGCTTGCGGACGGAACGGTTGCCTCCATCGGATATGGGGATGCCGGATGTGAGCTGCGGCCGCTAGATGTCGGCGCAATGAAAGAACAGACAGACAAGGCAATTGAAGTCCCTTCCGATACAGTCTCTGTGTTAGATGAGAAGAATCTGCTGGTCACAGAGGGCAGCAGTGTTTATAAGTACAATCTGGATACGAAGGAAAAAGAGGAATTTTTCAGCTGGATGGACTGTAATATTTCCAGCTCCAGCGTGAGCAGCTACGGAGTCCTGTCCGATGGAAGAATCGCAGCTTATCTTCAGAACTGGAACTCCAACGGAAACCAGACGGAGATTGCACTGATCAAAGAAGTGGATGCCAGTGAAGTGGCAGATACCGTAAATCTCACACTCGCCTGCATGTGGACAGGTTCAGACGTGGAGGAGAAGGTGATCGCATTTAACAAGAGTCAGGATAAGTATCATATCACAATGAAGTCTTATGGAGACGGCGCAGAGGAGTACGAGGATGCAGTGAACAGCTTCAACACGGCAGTGACATCGGATTCCAACATTGATCTGGTGCTTTTTAACGATTATTCCCAGGCGATCAATTTTGCATCCAAAGGATTAAATGTGGATCTGTATGGACTGCTGGACAAAGACACGGAACTTTCGAGAGATGATTTCCTTCCAAATGTACTCACTGCATGCGAGTATGATGGAAAACTGGCGATCCTGCCGCAGACCTTTACGTTACAGACGGTGATCGGAAAAGCGGATGATGTTGGAACGACACCGGGATGGACCGTGTCGGATATGAAGGCGCTGCTCGCATCCAAACCGGAAGGAACACAGCTTTTCTGGGGTATGGACCGGACGTCTGCATTGACAGCACTGATGAGTCTCGGCTATAATGATTTTATCAACTGGGAGGATGCAAGCTGTAATTTTGACAGTCAGGAATTTATAGATGTACTGGATTTTGCAAATATGTTCCCGGAAGAGTTTGAATATAGAGATGATATGGAAGACAGCACGGTTCTGCTGAGTCAGGGAAAACAGCTTTTAGATACTTATTATCTCAGTGATTTTGAGCAGGTACAGATGTACCGTGCGATTTTTGGAGGTCCGACAACATTTATCGGTTATCCGACCAGCGAGGGAAACGGAGCAATGCTGAGTCTGAACAATATTATTGGAATTTCCAATAGCTGTAAGGATGTCGATGGTGCATGGCAGTTTTTAAGGACATTTTATCTGCCAAAGAAGAGCAGCGACGGCGACAGTGATTACACTTATGGATTTTCCATTAGAAAAGACGATTTTGAAAAATATTGTCAGAACGCAATGAAAGCAGACTCTGACGGCGGAAGTACCTGGGGCTGGGGGGAATTCGAAGTTGAGATCCAGCCGGCGACACAGGAGGATGTAGATCAGGTAAAAGATCTTGTATACAATACAACCGCTGTTTCCGGTGCCGTTTCCGATGATATCACCAATATCATCAATGAGGAGGCAGCAGCCTATTTCTCAGGACAGAAGTCCGCAGAGGATGTGGCAAAAATTATCCAGAGCAGAATGCAGGTATATTTAAGTGAGACGAAGTAAGAAAAAGGATTTTAGTAAGGTTATAAAAAAACAGAATAAATCATGGTTTCATAGGCTGGTGTCAGGAGCGTTCCTGGCACCGAGCGTTCTGGGAGTACTGTTGTTTTTTGTACTCCCATTTCTTGTAGTGATCTATTTTTCCTTTGTGAATAATCCGGTGGCAAAAAAGTTTGTGGGACTGACAAATTACATCAATGTCATTCAAAATGGGGCATTCCGGACAGCAGTTGGAAATACACTATTTTTTTCGGTAGTGGCAGTGCCGCTTGCCGTGATCCTTGGCATGGCACTCGCATTTCTGCTGGATGCAGGCATTCCGTTAAAAAGTGAACTGCGGAGTTGTTTTCTGACACCGCTTATGGTGCCGACAGCGTCTATCGTGCTGATCTGGCAGGTGCTTTTTGATTACAATGGTGTTGTGAATGTGGCAGTGCAGAAGTTCGGCGGAGGACAGGTGGACTGGCTGAAATCTTCAGCAGGTCTTTTGGTCATTATTCTGCTGTTTTTATGGAAAAACTTAGGTTACAATATGATCCTCTTTTTGTCTGCGATGGGAAATATCCCAAAGGATATTATCGAGGTGGCAGAGTTGGACGGGGCAAACCGCTGGCAGATCTTCCTGCATGTTAAATTGCGGTATCTGTCACCGACGATCATGTTTGTGACGATACTTTCCATGATCAATTCGTTTAAGGTTTTCCGTGAGATTTATCTTCTGACAGGCGAGTATCCGTACGGTGCACTTTATATGCTGCAGCATTATATGAACAATACGTTTGCTTCGGCAGATTACCAGAAACTTTCCACGGCAGCAATTTATATGTCCTTTGTGATGATCGTCATTATGGGAATTTTATTTTGGGTGGAACATCATTTTGGAAAGGATTTGGAGGAAGAATGAAAAAGAGATCAGAACGAAAAAAATTATGTATCCGCATCTGCCTGACGGTGATCGCAGTGGTTACGGCGCTGATTTTTATCATGCCGATCGTTCTTACCATCAGCAATTCGTTTATGTCGGCAGCGGAGATCACCTCCAACTATGGTTCTATTTTCCAGAAAACGGATACCGGGGGCAAGCAGTACATCTCTCAGACGGTAAACCTCAAATTTATACCGGATATGGTGACTTTCTCACAGTATGCGACCGTGTTATTTAAGAGTCCGGACTATCTGTTGAAGTTTTGGAATTCCGTGATCTTAGTGGTGCCGATCGTGGTATTCCAGCTGGTGGTGGCAGTGCTCGCCGCATATGGCTTCACAAGGACCAGAGGAAAACTTTCCGCAATCGTCTTTTTTGCATATGTGATCTTAATGATGATGCCATATCAGGTTACACTGGTGCCAAATTATCTGGTCTTAAACTGGATGAAGCTACTGGATACGAACTGGAGTATATGGCTTCCGGGTATTTTTTCACCGTTTAGTGTGTACCTGATCACGAAGTATATGAGACGAATACCAGTGCCGCTCATCGAGGCGGCGAAGATTGACGGAGCCAACGAGTTTCAGGTCTTTACAAAGATATGTATTCCAATCTGTAAGGGCGTGATCACAACCTGTGCGATCCTGGTATTTATGGATTACTGGAATATGGTGGAACAGCCACTGCTGTTTTTTAACGATACAGATAAATACCCGCTGTCGATCTTTTTGTCAAAGATCAATGCGCAGGAAGTGGGACTGGCATTTGCAGTGGCGACCTTTTACATGATCCCAAGCCTTTTGATTTTCTTATACGGTGAGGATCAGCTGGTAGAAGGTATCGCTTATCAGGGCGGTGTCAAAGGATAGAAAATGGAGAGTTAAAAAGATGACAGATAGAAAAGATAAAATAAAGAATATCACAATTATATTTTTACTGGTGATGCTGATACTTACCTTTTTTTCCAATACGATCATGAATTATTCGCTTGTGGAAGTCAGCACACAGCAGGTGACAAGCGGTCAGATCACTTCCAAGGTGCGCGGAAGCGGTTCTGTGGAGGCGAGTGAGAGTTATTCCGTCACGATCGAGGAGACAAGGAAGATCGCAACGGTCAACGTGAAAAAGGATGCGGAAGTAGCAACCGGAGATTTACTGTTTACCTTAGAGGATACAGACAGTGATGAGTTAGATGCTGCAAAGAAGAGTTTAAACGAGGCACAGGCAGCCTATGAATCTGCAGTGCTTACCGCAGGGATCACAGTGGCAGAGCGCCAGAGCATTGAGGCTGGAAAGGGATCAAGCCTCACCCAGAAACAAAATGAGATCGCAGCAGCAAATCAGAGAGTGAAAGATGCGCAGGCGGCAGTGGATGCTGCACAGGCAAGTGTCGATAAGATCAAAGCACAGATCGATGCGGTCAGCAACTCAACGACAGACACAACTGCAGAGGAAAAGGCAGTGTTAGATGCAGAGAAAAAGAACAGTGAGGCGCAGGACAGCCTGACGAGTGCGGAGAGTGCTTATACGCCGGTGAAGAGTGCGTATGATACGGCGCTTTCAGGTCTGCAGAGCGCACAGAGTGCGTATGATGAGGCTGTGGCACTCAAGAACGAAGCACAGCTCAATTGTGATAAAGCAGAGAAAGCTTATAATGATGATAAGACTAACAACGATAAAAAAACTGCATGGGATAATGCTAAAACTGCGTTGGATGGAAGTGTCAGCGCAATGAATAAGGCAAAGCGCCAGTTAGATACTGCCCAGTCCACATTTAACACCTGTCAGGCTAACTTAAACAAAGTCCAGGGTTCCTACGATTCCGCAAAGTCCGCAGCAACCGACAGCAAGAATGCTCTGAGCAATGCAAACTACAATCTCTCCGTGAAAAAACTGACTGGCACGAACACAGCAGAAGCAAACAATCTGCAGGCGCAGCTGAACACGGCAACGGCGGCACTGACCGATGCAAACACAGCATTGACAAGCGCAACCAATGATCAGAAAAAAGTGACCGATAAGATCAGTGGAGAGGTGACGATCGCATCTGCCTATAAAACAATGACAGATCTGCAGGAAGAAGTAGCAAAATTACAGGCGAAATCCATCGGAACAGAGATCACATCACCAATATCAGGAACTGTTACTGATATTGCAGTAACAGCAGGAACTACAGTCAACGCCAATGATGTCATGATGACCATTCAGCCGGAAAACAAAGCGTATGTGTTACAGTTCTCTGTGACTGAAAATCAGGCAAAGAAGGTCAGAGTCGGAGATACAGCTGAAATACTGAATAACTGGTACGGAAATGATGTTTCCGCAGTCGTGTCAGCCATCCGCAAAGATTCACAGAACCGCTCCAACAGTATTATCATCTGTGAGATGAAAGGGGATGTGTCAGTCGGAGACAGCTATACACTGTCTATCGGGGAGCAGAGCTCCAACTATGACACAATCGTACCGACGAGTGCTATCCGGGAAGATTCCAATGGAAAATTCATTCTGATCATAGAGTCAAAGAGCACACCGCTTGGAAACCGTTACTATGCGAGACGTGTGGATGTGGATGTTATCACATCAGATGATACAAAATCAGCAGTGACCGGAGCTTTGGAAGGTTATGAGTATGTGATCACAACGACTACAAAACCGATCAAGGAAAACGAACAGGTACGTCTTGCATCAGAATAAGCAGAAAGGAATGACACATGAAGGTAAAGCAGTACAGAAAAATACTTCTATTAGTGCTGATGATATGTGCTGCCATTCTTTTTGGCTGTGTGGAACGGGCACTCGGCAGACAGCTTTCCACACAGCAGATCGCATCAGAGTGGTCAGCAGAAGACAGTTATGCACAGATTTCCTGCTTTTTTTCCAAAGATGCAGCAGTGACGAAGGACTATGTGATACAGCTGGAACAGAAATTAAAAACTGCATTGCAGGAGGCGTCAGAGGATACATCGGATGTAAACGGAAGAACGCTGGTGGACTGTTACAGCACAAAAGGGGAACTTACCCTTTATTCTGACCGGGCATCCATTACGGCGAGAGCATTCGGTGTTGGAGGAGATTTTTTCACATTTCATCCGCTGAAACTGTTGTCCGGCAGCTATTTTGATGGAGAAGATTTAAACAAAGACGGTGTGGTCATTGATGAAAATGTTGCATGGCAGTTATTTGGTTCCAACAATGTCGCAGGAATGTATGTGGAAATCAACGGAGTACAGTATCCGGTGCGCGGTGTGGTAAAAAGCGATAAGGGATATTTCAGTGATGCGGCGGACGAGGAAGCAGCAACCGTTTATGTCTCTTATGAGATTTTAGAAGGCAGATCAGACAGCAGCACTGGCGGCATGGACAGCGCAGCAGCCAGCACACCGGCAGCAGGCACAACGGGTTCAAAGGGGGGAAGTTACGGACAGTCAGCAGGAACGACGCTTGACAGCTATGAGCTTCTCATCAAAAATCCGGTGCAGAAGTTCGGATTCAATGCATTAAAAGAAGCATTGGGATTGGATAAAAGCAGTTATGAGATCGTTGAAAATTCTTCCCGTTTTGGATTGATGAATCGTTTTACGGTATTAAGAAATTTTGGGATCCGTTCGATGAATACAAAGAATATTGTTTTTCCATATTGGGAAAACCGGGCGAGAGCTTATGAGGATCTTGCAGCGTTGCTGTTGATTCTGGAATTGTTATGTCTGGTCTATCCGGTCATTTTTGCAGCCGGGAAAATACACTGGCTGTGGAAACACAAGACTGAAATCCGACAGAAGCTGGTGCAGTGGATCAAGGTGTTCGTGAAAGAGCTGCGGATCTGGATGAAGCATGTGAAAGCACAAGAACGTCCGGTGAAAAAAAAGTGACATTGGAAAAAATAAAGGAGTGGCGGTATTCAGGACAGAATACCGCCTTGATGTATTTATGAAAAGAATTGTTTTGTTGGTTGGCGGCGTGGAAACGCTTGCCTACTTTTCCATACAGATGGGAAATGAATGGAAGCGCATGGGCTATAAGGTGTTCTATTTTGACTTGGAGGATGAGATGAACAGCGCCAAAAAGCTACGCAGATTTATCAAGCCGGGGGAGACAGTGCTTGTCACGTTTAACTTTGAAGGTCTGGAAAAAGAGGCAGGCGTTTACCGTGAAGGCATTGGCTATGTATGGGATGAATATGCAGTTCCGTGTTACAACATCGCCGTCGATCATCCGTATTATTACCATGAGAGACTTGCTGATCTTCCGGAAAAATATTACCACATCAGCATCGACCGGCTGCATGAGGCTTATTTTAAGCATTTCTATCCGGAGTTTACGCACCGTGGATTTCTTCCGCTTGCAGGAAGTAGTTTAGAAGAGTTATGTAAATCAAATACCGGTAAGGAAGATGAAAAACAATCGGTTGAATATCCGGCAGAAGCAATTAGGAAGCCTGTTGAGAAAAAATACAATGTCATTATGACAGGAAACTTTACCCCGACGTCTTTCTGTGAACCGTATATCCACTGGATCAACGATGAATATGCAGCCTTTTATCAGGGGATCATCGATGACATCATTGCGCATCCGCATCGCACGGTCGAGGAAGTGGCATTGGAACACTGCGAGCGTGAGATGGGGGAGAATACTTATAAGGATCTCCGCATGGCGCTGCACCGCATGATATTTATTGATATCTATGTGCGCAATTACTGGCGCAGGGAGGCGGTAAAAGTGCTGGTGGACGCAGGAATACAGGTGGATGTATTGGGCAAGGGCTGGGATGAACTCACCTGCGGTCACCCGGAAAACATGATCCTGCATCCGCAGACAACCTCAGAGGAGTGTTTAAAAGCAATTGCGGCGTCCAAAATATCATTAAACGTCATGCCATGGTTTAAGGACGGAGCACATGACCGTGTCTTCAATTCAATTTTAAATGGCACTGTCAGCGTGACTGATACGAGCAAATATCTTTGCGGGGAATTAAAAGAAGGACAGGGCGTATGTTATTACGATCTTGCCTATATGGAAAAACTGCCGGAGCTGGTGAGAGATCTGCTGGCGGACGATGCACGCCGGGAGGAGATCGTAAGAGCCGGTATCCCTGTGGTGGAAGAAAAACATACGTGGATCAGGCGGGCACATCAGCTGCTGGAATGGATCGAGGAAGATGCACGCGGGACAGACAGAAAAGATTGAGAGAGAAACGGGAGTAATCGGAGAAAAGCGAAGAATTCCGCATAAAACAGTTGCATTTTGCAGATAATGAGGGTATAATGTCGGAAGAAATTGGCAGTGACGAAAGCTACGACCGCAAAGCTGTTTCAGAGAGCCGGTGGCAGGTGTAAACCGGTGCAGTGAGTAAGGTCTTTCCACTTTCAGAGCCGGTGATGAAAGTCACAAGGTTCGTACCCTGTATCGTACGTTTGAGAGGTCGGAAGAAGATCTGTTCTTTAACATAGAGAAAGAGAGGCAGAGTATTCCGGCAATATGGGTGGCAACGCGGAAGAGAATACAGCCTTTCGTCCCATGTGTTTTGGCACAGGGGCGGAAGGCTTTTGTGTTATAAAAAAGAAAAAGGAGCTTAGAAAAAATGATCGATTTAAAATTTTTAAGAGAAAATCCGGAAATCGTAAAACAGAACATTAAGAACAAATTCCAGGATCAGAAATTACCGTTAGTAGACGAAGTGATCGAGTTAGATGCGAAGGCAAGAGCAACACAGAAAGAGGCAGATGAGCTTCGTGCAAGCCGTAACACCTTATCCAAACAGATCGGACAGTTAATGGGACAGGGCAAGAAAGAAGAAGCAGAGGCAGTAAAGGCACAGGTAAGTGCCAATGCAGCACGCCTTGCTGAGTTAGAGGAAACAGAGAAAGAGTTGCAGGAAAAAGTAACAAAGATCATGATGGTAATCCCAAACATCATCGATCCGTCTGTTCCAATCGGAAAAGATGACAGCTGCAACGTGGAGATCGAAAAATTCGGCGAACCTGTCGTTCCTGATTTTGAAATCCCATATCACACAGATATCATGGATCGTTTTGATGGTATCGACCTTGACGCAGCAGGAAAAGTTGCAGGAAACGGTTTCTATTATTTAATGGGTGATATCGCAAGAATCCATTCCGCAGTGATCTCCTACGCAAGAGATTTCATGATCGACCGTGGATTTACTTACTGTGTACCACCATTCATGATCCGAAGCAACGTTGTAACAGGTGTTATGAGTTTTGACGAGATGGATGCTATGATGTACAAGATCGAGGGAGAGGATCTTTACCTGATCGGAACTTCCGAACATTCCATGATCGGTAAATTCATTGACACGATCAACGATGAAGAAAAATTACCATACACACTGACTTCTTACTCTCCATGTTTCCGTAAGGAAAAAGGAGCACACGGTATCGAGGAACGTGGTGTATACCGTATCCACCAGTTCGAGAAACAGGAAATGATCGTTGTCTGCAGACCGGAAGAATCCAAAATCTGGTATGATAAATTATGGCAGAACACCGTTGACCTGTTTCGCAGCTTAGATATTCCGGTCCGTACATTAGAGTGCTGCTCCGGCGATCTCGCTGACTTAAAAGTAAAATCCTGCGACGTAGAGGCATGGTCTCCAAGACAGAAGAAATACTTCGAAGTTGGAAGCTGCTCAAACTTAGGAGATGCACAGGCAAGACGTTTAAAGATCAGGGTAAAAGGAAAAGACGGAAACAAATATTTTGCACATACCTTAAATAACACAGTTGTTGCTCCACCACGTATGCTGATCGCATTCTTAGAGAACAACTTAAATGAGGACGGTAGCGTCAACATTCCAAAAGCACTTCAGCCATATATGGGTGGAATTGAGAAGATCGTTCCAAAACACTAAGAAGAAATAGAAAAGTAAGAATAAATAAAAAAGTAAGAACAAATAAAAAAGAATGTATCCGGAGGAAATTAATCCGGATGCATTCTTTTTTTTTAAAATTATTTCTCATAAATACAGTGTGTTCCCTGATGCTGCATCAGCCCGCCAAGACATTTTTTGTTGCAGCGGACGCAGCGGTGGATCTGGTCTGCATGACCATCTTTCAGCTTGTTTACCCAGTCAGGATCAGCCAGTAACTGGCGGCTCATGGCAGCACACTGGATGCGGCCATCGGCAAGCTGTTTTTCCACAAAATCAGGATCGGTAAGTCCGCCGACACCACAGATCGGAAGATTGGTGTACTGTCTTACCTCATCACAGAATTTTAGGAAACATCCCGGTTCACCAAAATACGGATGGTTTTTCGGTGGAATAGTATTTTCAAGATCAGAATGGTTTGCGAGTGTGACATGGAAGCTTGTAACGCCTGCTTTTTCAAGCATTGGAACAAATACCTTCAGCTCATCCTCGATAACACCTGCATTTCCGTAGTGCGGATTCTCCTGACGGACGGCAAGCTTGTAATCGATTGGCATATCCGGCAGTTTTTCGCGGACGGCAGAAACAGCCTCCACTGCAAAACGGGCACGGTTTTCGGCAGTTCCGCCGTATTCATCGGTGCGGTGGTTGTAAATGGAAGAACTGAAACTTCCACACATACGGTCACCGTGGATCTGGATCATATCAAATCCTGCTTTTTTTGCGAGAACAGCGGCAGTGCCGAAAGCAGAGGTGATCTCTTTTACTTTTTTGTGAGGCATATTCGTAATATATGGAGCAACCTCATTATTTAAAAGAGGGCGGAGTTCCTGCATGCTGATCCGTTTTGTGAGCACGCCCGGAACATATTTTAACATGGCTTTGATATTGGAATCGGACTGATGAAGCTGGGCGCATACCTTACAGTCATTGTCATGGGCGATCCCGATCACTTTTTCATAGAATGCAAAGCCTTTTTTGTCAAAAAGTGATTTTCCGAAATGACTTTTTCCAACCGGAACGTCTCCGACAATGATCATAGCGCAGCCACCAGCTGCGATCCGGCGTATTTTTTCAAAGTAATCTTCATCCGATAAACCGAATGTTGTAGGGGCAAAAATAATGCGGTTTTTTAAGGTTAATCCTCCATAATTGAAGGGAGTCTGAATTGTTTCGTACATAATCTCACACTTTCTGAATTGATATTTTACACAACAGATTTAAAAGGAGCTGCTGCTCCTCATTGGTAAGACCGGTCAATTTGGTGGCATCCCAGTCGAAAAGTACCTGATGGCAGACATCAAAAGCCTGTTTCCCAAGAGGGGTTAAGGTTAACCGGTAACTGCGGCCGGATTTCTTTTCTTTGATCAGAAAACCATCTTCTGCAAGTTTCGCAACGGAGCGCTGCGAATGTCCCCAGTCCAGTTTTAAGGCACTGGTCAGTTCTGATGGGGTACACTCAGGATGTTTGCCCACATAAATGATAAAGTACATCTGACCAAAGTTAAGACCTAACTCATGGAGCTTTTCTGTTGTGTAAGCAGCAAATTCTTTATATAGTTCAGTTGTATAGTAGGAAAGAGTTGATATTAGCATAAATCCTCCTTACATCGCAAAGCGAAATCCAATTTTCATATCGAAAACTGAGTATTTACGTTTCCAACTGCACACAGTATAAAACCAACACTTGACTTTGTCAAGTAAGAAAATAAAAAAAGTTGTATGAGTTTTTGACCGGATGACTTGTGATCTTTTATCATTCGGGTAAAAACCCATACAACTGTTCCTGCTTATTCAGAAATATGATTTTCGCGCATATATTCACCAATTTTTTTATCACAGGCAAGAATGTGGTTTGCAAGCCAGTTCAGTAAAAACTGGATCAGATCAAGAAGATATACCTGCTGGTTGTCATCCAGATCCTCCATTTCATCCAGATCGATATTTACAAGACGGTCTACAAATGCAGCGTGTGCCCGTTTCTGTGAAGGAAGTTCAGGATAATGGATGCGCTCCATCAGAGCCTCTTCCTCGCTGAAATGTAATTCCGTATAATCTCTCAGTTCTGCCAGCAGACGCATGATCTCATCGTATTTATCATGTAAAAGCTGGTCGTGGATGAGGTCATTGGTATCACTGATGATCTCAAACAGCTTGCGGTGCTCATCATCGACAAATGTGATGCCGGTTTTGTATTTGTCCGTGAATGCAAATGGATCCTCTGTAGATTCTTCCGTAGGGATCATTTTCCCGATCATCATATCGCTGCTTAAAATATGATGATAAAGCCAGTGCACGAGGTAAGTAAGAAGTTCATTTAACGATCTCTTGGCATTGCGTGGTGATGTGGTATCCAGTTTAAATTCGTTGATCGTCTTTGCAAATGCAGCATGTTCTGTCTTCTGGAGAGGAAGCTCAGGATCATGGATACTCTCCATATAAGCCTCCTCATGAGCAAGGTGCGTAGCTGCGTAATCTTTCAGGTTTGCGATCAGGCTTTGACCGATGGCTGTCACATCCTCTGTTTTCTCAACTAATTCGAATGCTTCATTTATCATCTGGAACAGACGCTTGTGTTCTTCATCGATTGCATCAATATGAAGCATACAGTCTTCTGTAAATTCGTACATAAAATCCTCCTTCTGTGTGTCATAAATCCGCAGCGCTTACGGAAAAGTGCAGTGGAATGTCTTTCGTGTTGCTACATTTATGTCATCATCATAGCACATGCTGGAAGAAAATTACAGTTGTTTTCGTGGAAATTATGCCATACTTTTACAGGTACTGCGGATGAAATTTGCAATAATCCTTTTCATCGATTCAAATTAATGATATAATTTTTCTGAAATGTTGACAGATATACATTTTATCTTCCTAAAATGTTGATGATTTACATTAAAAAGTGTTATTTATGTTGATCAGAGGTGCCTTATGTTAAAAAGAAAAGCAACAAATTTTATGAAAAACTGGATAAACACAAAGGATAAGAAGTGCCTTGTCGTTCAGGGTGCCAGACAAACAGGAAAGACATATACCGTTGAACGTTTTGCCGAAGAAAATTATGAAGAACTGGTTGAAATTAATTTTAAACAGATGCCTTCTGCGATGGAGATATTTTCTGGAGATCTTACCGTAGATGCTATGGTTATGGGTATGCGGTTCCGCTTCCCTGAAAAGAAAATTATTCCTGGAAAAACATTGATTTTTCTGGATGAAATTCAGGAATGTCAGGAAGCGGTCACATCACTTAAATTTTGGGCGATAGATAATAAATATGATGTAATTGTATCTGGCTCACTTCTTGGAATCGATTACAAACGTGCCTCTTCTTATCCGGTTGGATATGTTGATTATTTGAAAATGTATGGGATTGATTTTGAAGAGTTTCTGTGGGGAATGGGAATATCCGGGGATATGATAGAAAATCTCTGTGGTTATCTGCGTTCTAAAACGATTGTGCCTGAAGCAATTCATTCGCAAATGATGAATTATTACAGACAGTACATTGCAATAGGTGGTATGCCAGAGGCAGTACAGAAATATATAGACACAAAAGATTTTAGGGAAATTGACAGGATACAGCGCAGCCTCTTACAGGGATACCAGTATGACATAGCACATTATGCAACAGCTGAGGAAAAGGTAAAAGCAGAGAAGTGTTATCTTTCTCTTGCAAAACAGTTACTGGATATGGAAAACCATAAATTTCAATATAAAGAGGTCGAGCATGGTGGTCGGGCACAAAAATATTTTTCAAGTATTGAGTGGCTGCTTCGTGCGGATATGGTGCATTTATGCAAACTGGTAACAGATGTCAGATTTGATCTGGATGACTATGCAAGAGATGACTTTTTCAGGGCATACACAACGGATTTATCTCTTTTGATGGCGATGAAAGATTTTTCATTAAAGCAACATATCGTAGAAAATACGTTATTCGGAAACTCAAAAGGCGGTATATATGAATGTGCCATAGCAGATGCACTTTACAAGAAAGGATATCCGTTATATTTCTATAAAAATGAGACAACCAAGAGAAGAATTGATGTTATGATCCAAAAAGATGGTGTGGTAGTTCCGATTGAGGTTAAAAGTGGAAATACGCGGGCTAATTCCTTAAAATCTATTTTGAAAATGAATGCAGACATTCCTTATGGATACAAGTTTGTTGATGGTAATATAGGTGTAAGTGATGATGGTATCATTACATTACCGTTATATATGATCGCGTTTATTTAAAGTATTATTTTTTTGACTTTGTGATATAATATTTTTAAAAGCTATACCATTAAGCGTTTCGGACGTTTGCGAGAAGATGTTTACATCACTTGGCGTAATGGCAAGGCTTTTTCTTTTCCATTTATATTTTTTTAAAATATTATCACTGGATTCCCATAATACATTGTAGCTGTAGTTCCCGGTTATTACTTGGTATGTTATAATCAGGAGGACAAGGAACAATGAACGCAGTAGGCTGTAGTTCCCGGTTATTACTTGGTATGTTATAATATAGTGAAATCACAGCAAAACAGAAAGGGGGCTGTAGTTCCCGGTTATTACTTGGTATGTTATAATCAATCACCCTTGGTAATGCATCAGGTTCAGGCTGTAGTTCCCGGTTATTACTTGGTATGTTATAATACATCTGATTTGTCTTGTGAGCGTGGTATGCTGTAGTTCCCGGTTATTACTTGGTATGTTATAATAAACTTGGAGATGAATTAAACATATGTGTTGCTGTAGTTCCCGGTTATTACTTGGTATGTTATAATATATAGCCGCTTTTTTTATGCCTAAAAATGCTGTAGTTCCCGGTTATTACTTGGTATGTTATAATTCTGATATACTTTCATGACCGCACCAAATGCTGTAGTTCCCGGTTATTACTTGGTATGTTATAATCAACAATGGTTTATGGATATTCTTCTTACAGCTGTAGTTCCCGGTTATTACTTGGTATGTTATAATGGCAACTGTCAATACCTGCATCCGCGTTACGCTGTAGTTCCCGGTTATTACTTGGTATGTTATAATATACCTATCGACAACAGAAAAAATGAATTGGCTGTAGTTCCCGGTTATTACTTGGTATGTTATAATGTATAAAATTCAGAGGGCATTAAGAATATTGCTGTAGTTCCCGGTTATTACTTGGTATGTTATAATTATTTTAGAGAAGTTGCATAGTTATCCACAGCTGTAGTTCCCGGTTATTACTTGGTATGTTATAATCTAGTTAGTTCCGATATTCTATCCCAAATTGCTGTAGTTCCCGGTTATTACTTGGTATGTTATAATACCTTTAGCACAAAGTAATAAGCCTTTGTAGCTGTAGTTCCCGGTTATTACTTGGTATGTTATAATCAATAGCTTCGGCACATAACATAGGGTTTTGCTGTAGTTCCCGGTTATTACTTGGTATGTTATAATCTTAAAGTTTGACGGCTCGTTTTGGTTGTCGCTGTAGTTCCCGGTTATTACTTGGTATGTTATAATACTATGTCTTGACGTCAAAAGTGCAGAACGCTGTAGTTCCCGGTTATTACTTGGTATGTTATAATTCAGATTTTTTCAGTAAACGCAAGCGGACAGCTGTAGTTCCCGGTTATTACTTGGTATGTTATAATGGCTTTTAACAACGTCTAATTCCATGTCAAGCTGTAGTTCCCGGTTATTACTTGGTATGTTATAATAATGTACGTTTACAGTTGTGTCTTGGTACTGCTGTAGTTCCCGGTTATTACTTGGTATGTTATAATTAAAATGTATACTTATCTAATAACCCAACTGCTGTAGTTCCCGGTTATTACTTGGTATGTTATAATTAGCGTGAGAAAGCGGTCAGATGCATGATTGCTGTAGTTCCCGGTTATTACTTGGTATGTTATAATCAGAAAGGGAAAACATGAAAAATTTAAGCGGCTGTAGTTCCCGGTTATTACTTGGTATGTTATAATTCTATGCGTGTGCATATCTCTATCGTTTCGCTGTAGTTCCCGGTTATTACTTGGTATGTTATAATAAAAACAGTGATACAGATGGATATTGTGATGCTGTAGTTCCCGGTTATTACTTGGTATGTTATAATTATTCCTGATACTCATGGATTGCCCGCTGCGCTGTAGTTCCCGGTTATTACTTGGTATGTTATAATTTATACGCCGTCGAATACTTGCGGGCATGGGCTGTAGTTCCCGGTTATTACTTGGTATGTTATAATCCAATTTCAATCCTTTAACGAACCGAGGAGCTGTAGTTCCCGGTTATTACTTGGTATGTTATAATTAGAGAACGGGACAAGCGCAAACAATGTGCGCTGTAGTTCCCGGTTATTACTTGGTATGTTATAATACTCTCTTGGCTCTAACATTCGAAGTCCGGCTGTAGTTCCCGGTTATTACTTGGTATGTTATAATTCTTCTACTTGATGCCCACAATCTGGACAAGCTGTAGTTCCCGGTTATTACTTGGTATGTTATAATTGCTGCATAGGTGTGTATTTTCTCATGTCAGCTGTAGTTCCCGGTTATTACTTGGTATGTTATAATATGACAAAACAGGGAAAAGGCGGCATCCGTGCTGTAGTTCCCGGTTATTACTTGGTATGTTATAATAGGGAACGGTAAACCCTGCATAATCCCAGTGATTATGCAGGGTTTTATCTTTCAAAAAACAAGTAAAAAGTGATTCTAATAGATGAAAAAAATTCATTTTAAGTTTTTGCATTGTAAAAGGAGCCTGTTCATTCGTGAATCACTTCATTCAGCAGCAAAGCAGCAAGTGTTTTACTGCTGAATGAAAATAACTTACTTTCTGTAATATCTATAAAAAATATCTGCCCAATAAAGTTATTTATATGATATCATGGATACTATAAAGAAAACCTATTTGATACTTTTTCATAGTTTTCAGTTAAATGAAGTAATTAATTAGAGGCGGTACATATTTGCAAATAAGAAAGACGAGCAAATAGCACAAAAATTTCATAAAAACACAATACAAAAAGGAGTCCCTCCATGCAATCATACAACGACCTACAATCACAATTAAAAACAATAGACCATAAAAGTTACCCATTATACAAATCCCTGCGCGGAAGTTACCAGTTCCCCAAATACATATTGTCGATTGACCATGTGCAGGGCGATCCGTTTGCGGCACCGTCGGATGTGAGGGTGACAGTGGATGCGAAGTCAGCCGGATTCCCGGCATTTGCGATGAAAGATAAGCTGACAAGAACCGCGTTGGCGGATGAGCTGCTTCGCAATTTTGCGGCAAAAGTGAATCAGTTTAACTTTAAAGCGAAGGGTTCCGGGAAAAGCGGGCTGATCTCAGTGACACACTGCGGACAGGAAGTGCTGCAGAGGACAGCATGTGAAATCAGTGAAAAAGAGATTACCGCCAGATTTGCAGTCGGGTTTCCTGCAAATGGAAGAACAATCAATGCAAAAGAACTCGAAAAAATCTTATTTGAATATCTGCCACAGTGCGTGGAGCAGTCTTTTTATTATAAAAATCTGAATGCGCAAAAAGTAAAAGAGGCTGTGGAACTGGCAGAAGATCAGCAGGCAATCCGTGAGAAGCTGCCAGAACTTGGGCTGGCTGCGTTTGTGGCGGATGACTCTGTGCTGCCAAGGGAGAGCGGTATCTCTTCCAAGCCAATGAAGCAGTCTGTAAAATTTGTTTCTCCGGAAACAATGCGCGTGACATTAGAACTGCCGCACCGGGGTAAGATTACAGGAATGGGAGTTCCCAAAGGAATCACCCTGATCGTAGGCGGCGGTTATCATGGGAAATCTACGCTTTTAAATGCGTTGGAATTAGGCGTATACAATCATATTGCCGGAGATGGCAGGGAGTATGTGATCGCAGATGAAACGGCACAAAAGCTCCGCTCTGAGGACGGAAGATTTATCAAAAATGTAGATATTTCCATGTTTATCAATGATCTTCCAAACGGCAGGGATACGAAGGATTTTTCGACTGCTGATGCGAGTGGAAGCACGTCCCAGGCGGCTGGCATCGTGGAAGCGGTTGAGGCTGGCAGCAGACTGCTTTTGCTGGATGAGGATACTTCTGCAACCAATTTTATGGTGCGGGATGCGTTTATGCAGAAAGTGGTAAGCCCGGACAAAGAGCCGATCACACCGTTTTTATCCAGAGCAGAGGATCTGTATGAAAAAGCAGGAATTTCTACCATTCTGGTTGCGGGAAGTTCGGGAGCATTTTTCCACATTGCAGACACTGTGATCCAGATGGATCAGTATGAACCTGTGGATATCACAGAGAAAGCAAAGAACCTGTGTGGACAATTTCCAATCATGCAGGAGACAGCAAAACCATTTGTTTTACCGGATAGCCACCGTGTCATGGAAAAAGATAAAAATGGAGCGGTAAAACGCAGGGACTACCGGAGCGGAGAAGTGAAAAAAGGCGAGCCGGAGCGCTTGAAGGTAAAGACGCTTGGTGTGGATGGCTTTATGCTTGGAAAACAGAATGTCGATCTGCGCTATATCGAGCAGTTGATCGACAGCGAGCAGACGGCGGCACTGGGACTGCTTTTGAAATATACTGTGGAACATCTGGTGGATGGAAAGCGTACCATTTCAGAAACGGCACAGTGGTTAGAACAAAAGTTAGAGCAGGAAGGAATGGTATTTGCCGCAGAGCATGGCGTTATCTCCGGTGGATACGCAATCCCAAGAATTCAGGAAATTTATTCCTGCCTGAACCGCTATCGGGTGTAAATAATTGTGAATAAGAAAGGAGCCTGCCATGCGTCCAACAATCAAAAAACAGAATATAAAAACTCTATTGGAAACAAAGTTTATCAAAGTATTTGATCTTCAGTATGCCGAGGGCAGACATTACTATAATGCAACAAGACGGAGCGCAGATGATCTTGTGGCAGTGAAGTCTACGGAAGAATTTCAAAATATGCTTCCGGATGCGGTGAGCTGCATCACGATCTGGAATCCATCCAACGGTGAGCCCAAGCTCCTGCTGAATCGTGAATTCCGTTACCCGGCAGGACAATTTCTGTTAAGTGTCCCGGCGGGACTGATCGATCCGGCAGATAAGGTGGAAGACGAACCATTGCTTGTGACTGCGAAAAGAGAACTGAAAGAAGAAACCGGAATTGAGGTTTTGGATACAGATGAACTGGAAGTGATCAATCCATGTCTTTTCAGCACACCGGGAATGACGGATGAGAGCAACGCACTTGTGAAAATCGTGTTGAACCGGGATACTCTGACAGGTATGTCACAGGACGGTGCAGAGGGAAGCGAGTGTTTTGACGGCTTTTCTTTTCTGACAAAAGAGCAGGCACAGAAAATTTTAAAGGACGGCGTTGATGAGTACGGCATTTTCTATTCCGTGTATACATGGACAGCATTGACCTATTTTGTGGCAGATATGTGGAATCGAAACCCTATTTACAAATGCATAAAAAAATAGGATAATAGCTGTGAAAATAACAACATATTCTTTATAAGAAGAAACAGCATTCCAAGAATGCAAAGCCATTCGAAAGGTATAAAGTATTTTTGGATTGCAAAGCATCGGAAAGATGTTTTAGAAGGTAATACATATGGAAATTGAGAGATTAGGTGAAAATAAGATCAGATGTGCACTGTCTGAAGAAGAAATCCGTGAAATGGGATACAATATTGATGAGATTATTGGAAATACCGAGGTGACGCAGGAGTTTATGCGTGCGGTGGTGGAACTGGTAGAGGAGCAGGGCAATATCAGTATGCAGAATATTTCACCGGTAGTGAAGGCAGAACTTTTGCAGGATCACAGCATGGCGATCACGTTTGGCGGAGATTCCGAGATGAGTTTTAAGAATCTTGTGGATACGGTCGGACAGCTGATGAACCAGCTCGCACCGGAAAAATTATCAGAATTTCGGCAGATGAATAAAGAGGAAAAACAGAGTGCTATCGATGATTTCCTCGAAAAATATAAGGCAAAGCACAGCCAGGATGCAAAAAAGACAGAGACAGAAGATGCAAATGGTACTGAGCAGAAAGAGGACAATGAAATTTTTGAGACATCGGTTCCGTTTAGTCTGGAGTTTTCCAGTCTGGATGAAATGCTGCGATTGATCCGTCTGGCACCATTTACAGAAAAAATGCCTACAAGCAGTCTTTATAAATTCCAGCAAAAATACTATCTTGTGATGGATCTGATCCATTTTTCAAGGGAAGAATTACGGCCATTTGCGTTTACAATTGTAGAATATAACAATTGCCGTTATGCTGAGGTCGGACAAATTGCATTTATAAAAGAACACGGAAAATGTATTGTAGAAAATGAGGCACTGCAAACGCTGATGCAATTGTAAAAAGTGATGAAAATTTTTCAGGCAATAGACAAATGTGCCAAATGTCAGAAAAAATATTGTTACTTTTGCCGATGAATTTCATGCGCTAAAATCTACCATATATGCTATTATAGTTGAGGCGCACGTACGAGATATAGTGCACTGCAAATGAAAATATGTTATGTGGGAGATTGGTTATGAGCAGAGAGCAGCTTTTAGAACTTGAAGATGTGAAGAGAAGTTTACTGGTACAGGCATACCGTATGAAACAGGAGCATCCGCATATGTCGCCGGTTGGAATTGAGATGGAGATGTATTCTGCTTTGATGGCTGAAGTAAAAGAGATCACAACGAGAATCCAGATGAGCGCAGAGGCATAGGTGACAACCAATAAGTTTTTCGGGCAGGCTTTTTCAGAGATGAAAGAACCTGCCTTTATTATGACAGAAAATACGATTTGAGTTTCTGTCAATAGATGATTGAAAAAAGAGGAGAACAACCATGAATTTTGCAGAGAGAAGAAAACAGGTTTTTGAGAAAATGGAGAGACAGTCAGCGTTGATCTTATTTTCCGGGATTGAGAGCCATGTGAGTGCAGATGAATATGCACCATTTGAGGCAGACAGAAACTTTTTTTATCTGACAGGATTAAGAAGAGACCATATGATTCTTTTGATGAAAAAGACATTGAAAGAGGAGCAGGTGATTTTATTTATCGAAGAAGCAGACCCGACACAGGAGCGCTGGTACGGAAGAAAAGTGACAGTGGATGAGGCAAAAGAGATTTCCGGTATCGATAATGTGATGTTTTTAGATTCTTTTGAGGGCGCTGTGAACCGCATGATGGCGAGGGAAGATATCGACAGCCTGTATTTTGACTGTTACAGATATCAGTTTGAGGACATGCCGGATTACAATATGATCAAAGCAAAAGAATTTGCAGAAAAATATCCGGGACATGCAGTGAAAAATATTTCGCAGGTGATCGCAGAACTGCGTATGCAAAAAGACGGGGATGAAGTAGCACTTGTGCGGGAGGCGATCGGCATTACCGATAAAGCATTGCAGTATGTGATGAAACATTTAGAGCCTGGAATGGCAGAATATCAGGCACAGGCTGATTTTGAATACATGATCCGCTATAACGGAGCGGAGGGAACTGCATTCCCTACCATCGCAGGAAGCGGTGCAAACGGAACCATGCTTCACTACGACACAAACCTTGACATTTGTGAGGATGGTTCTTTACTGCTGATGGATCTCGGGGCAAAATACCGCGGATACTGCGCAGATATCACAAGAACTTATCCGGTAAACGGAACATACACAGAGCGCCAGAGACAGGTTTACGACATTGTTTTAGCTGCAAACCGTGAGGTTGCAAAGACTGCAAAACCGGGCATGACGTTAAAAGAGTTAAATGAGATTGCAAAGAAAGTGCTTGCAGCAGGCTGCATGAAACTCGGTCTGATCGAAAAAGAGGACGAGATTGATACTTATTATATGCATGGCGTATCCCATCATCTTGGAATCGATGTGCATGATGTCACAGCGGTTTGCAATGAAACATTACAACCGGGTGCCATCATTACTGATGAACCGGGACTCTACATTGACGAATGGGAGATTGGAATCCGTATCGAGGATGATCTTCTGATCACAGAGAACGGCTGTGAGTGTCTCTCAGAGGCAATTATCCGTGATCCGGACGAGATCGAAGCATTTATGAAAGACAGATAGAAATGAGGCAGAAATGAGTTGACCATTTCCGGTCACGATTATATAATAGCAATGGAAATTTTTTAGGAGGTGACATTCATGGACAGTTGTGATAGTGCGGGGCGAAAGAATAAAACCGATGGATTTTCTGAATGCTTTGGCACAGGGCAGATGTCTGTGGGCGTCTGACCTCTGTGATAATAGAATATGCCTTCTGAAACCACCGGTTTACATGCCTATACAATAGAGTGCACGCTTCGCGGACAATCTATTGTCATGAACTATAACAGCAGGAACTTACGCATGCTGCTTGGAAGTAAAGCGGTGGTTTTTTATGCCCTTTTTTCAGGGAGAACAGGAGGCAGAAATGCAAAAAGAAGTATTAAAAGAACCGACTTATGTAGAAGAATTATTAACATTATTCCGAAGCAATCTTGGAAAAGAAGAACTGCTCGAAAAAATCTCCGATTATCATGAGAGCGACATTGCGGATGCAATGGAGCAGATGACACCGGAGGAAAGAAAAAAACTCTATCCATTGCTTGGAGAGGAGTATATTGCGGAAATCCTTTCCTATACCGAGGATGCGGCAGAGTATTTGCAGGAGATCAATCTGGAAAATGCCGCCAGGGTCATTTCGGAGATGGATTCCGATGATGCGGTCGATGTTCTGGAGAATCTGGATGCGGACACTAAGACCAGGATCGTTGATCTGCTGGATGATGATGCGGAAAAAGATGTCAAACTGATTTTATCTTATGAAGATGATGAGATCGGTAGCAAAATGACAACGAATTTTATCGTCATAGGAAAGAATCTGAACATCCGTCAGGCTACGCATGAGCTGATCCGTCAGGCGGGAGAGAACGATAATATCTCAACGATCTATGTAGTAGATGAAAATGAGCAGTATTATGGAGCAATCGACTTAAAAGACCTGATCGTGGCAAGAGATTATCAGGATCTGGACAATCTGATCTCGACTTCCTATCCGTATGTGGGAGCACATGAGAAAATCAGTGAGTGTATCGAACGGTTAAAAGACTACGCAGAGGATTCCATTCCGGTATTGTCAGAGGAAGGAAAAATCTTAGGAGTCATCACAGCTTACGACATCGTGGAAGCCGTGGATGAAGAGATGGGAGAGGACTATGCGAAGTTAGCCGGTCTTACTGCAGAAGAAGATTTGGAGGAGACAACGTTTCAGAGTATGAAAAAACGTCTCCCGTGGCTGATCATCCTGCTGTTTTTGGGAATGGTGGTATCTTCGGTTGTCGGAATTTTTGAGACGGTCGTTGCAGTGATCCCGATTGTGATGTGTTTCCAGTCATTGATTTTAGATATGGCAGGAAATGTTGGAACCCAGTCGCTGGCGGTGACGATCCGTGTGCTGATGGATGAGAATTTAAACCGGAAAGATAAGTTTGGACTGATTTTGAAAGAGATGCGCATTGGTTTTGCAAATGGACTGTTTCTTGGAATTATGGCATTTGTATTTATCGGACTCTATGTGTGTTTCATAAAAGGAAATGCGCTTTCCTATTCGTTTTTGATCTCAGGCTGTGTGGGAGTTTCCTTAATGCTTGCGATGGTGATCTCGAGCCTTGTCGGAACAACGATCCCACTGCTTTTCCATAAGATCAAAGTCGATCCGGCGGTCGCGTCAGGACCACTTATCACAACCGTGAATGATCTGGTAGCAGTGGTCACTTATTATGGACTGGTCTGGCTGTTTATGATCGAATTATTGAAGATTTAACATTTTGTATAGGTAATCTTTACCTTTTCTTTAGAATAATCCATGTGTATTTTAAGAATGAACCGTTATACTCGTTAACAGTAAAAATGTTACAGAGTATAGCGGAGGTCATTCCAAATGAAATATATCACATTTACAATCCCATGTTACAATTCAGAAAATTATATGCGAAGATGTGTGGATTCACTTTTGGTGGGCGGCGAGGATGTCGAGATCCTCATTATTGACGATGGTTCTTCCGACCGGACAGGTGCGATCGCAGATGAATACGAAATGCTTTATCCAAACATTGTAAAAGCGGTGCATAAGCCAAACGGCGGTCATGGTTCCGGTGTGAACAAAGGGCTGGAGCTGGCGCATGGACTTTATTATAAAGTCGTGGATTCCGACGACTGGTTCGACCGTGATGCTTATCTGAAAATGTTAGATAAAATTAAGAGCTTTGAAATTGCCAGCGAGGATGCACAGATCAGGGAAGCAATCTGTGAAAATCGTAACAGAGAAGAAAGTCTGTCAGGAAGCTGTGTTGAGATTCAGCAAAAGGAACAGGAAAAATTCCCAGATCTGATCATCTGTAATTATGTGTACGATCATCTGGATGAGGGAATCCAGAAACCGATGAATTACAGAAATGTATTTCCAACTGAAAAAATGTGCAACTGGAACACAATCGGACATTTTCATCCATCGCAGTATTTGATTATGCATGCACTTATGTTTCAGACGAAAGTATTGAGACAGTCGGGGGTAAAACTGCCGGAGCACACGTTTTATGTGGATAACCTGTTTTCCTATCAGCCGCTTCCGTATGCGAAGAATCTCTACTACATGGATATTGACCTGTATCATTACTACCTTGGAAGGGAAGATCAATCGGTCAACGAGAAAGTCCTGATGAAGCGTATCGATCAGCAGATCCGCGTGACAGAGCTTGTTGCAAAAAGTGTGGATTTAAGAGAAGTGAAAAAAATGTATCCAAAACTGGCCGTTTACATGATGCGCAATATTTCAATCATGTTGTCCATTTCTTCAATCCATCTTCTTCTGATCAAAACAGAGGAGGCGTTCCAGAAACGTAAAAGGATGTGGGAGCAGGTGAAGGATTATGACAGGATACTTTATTACCGGTTAAGATGTTCTACCTTAAGCGGTCTTACTTATCTGCCGGGAAGATTAGGTGGAAAAATCACAGTCGGCGGCTACCGCATGGCAAGAAAAATTTATCAGTTCCAGTGATAAGAAAAAAGTACAGAGGAATAAAGATATGGCACAGATTTATATTGCATTTGTAGATACACCGGGATTTTTTGCCGGAATGATACGGCAGGTCATCAAACAGAAGTACATTCATGTGGTTCTTTCGATGGATGCGGAACTTGAGGAGGCATACAGTGTGGGACGCAGAAATCCTGCGGTTCCGCTGTTTGCCGGATTTGAAAAAGAGGATAAAAGAAAAATCTTAACGGTGTTTCCAACGGCTGATTATATGGTGTGTAGTATTGAGTGTTCGCTTGTACAAAAGGAGGCAATCCGTCAGGAACTGCATCTGGCTATGCAGGAAAGATTTCATTATCATTATGCAGTTGCAGGATTACCATTTATTTTGTGGAACATTCCATTTTACCAGGAAAACCATTACACCTGTTCTTCCTACGTGGCACGGGTATTAGAGAAGTACGGCGTCTGTCATTGGGAAAAACATTTTTCCCTTGTGACACCAAAGGATTTCATGGAAAAATTTGGACGGAAACGGATTTTTGAAGGAAGTTTGAGAGAATTAGTGGAAATGTCTGTGCAGGAAGAAACGGTTTGTGCTGTTGAAAAAATTGCGTAACAGTTCTGTCCAAAAAAGAGGAAAGGTGGCTACGTGGATATGAAAAAGAAAATCTTGCAGACAGTCTTATTTCTTGGGATTATGTTTTTGACTTTTTATACGTTACTCCATGGACAGAATCTGTCAGAAATTTATCAGGCAGTAAAAAATATGTCAGTTCCGTACCTGATTGCAGCGGCAGGACTGGCGTTATTTTTTGTCTGCGCAGAGGGCAGCATGATCTGGTATCTGCTCACATCCATGCGAAAAAAAACAGACAGTCAGACAACCGTTCTCTGTGTTGTTGGAAAAGAAAAGGTATGTTCTCTGTGGCGTTGTATCCAATATTCGTTTATTGGATTTTTTTATTCGGGCATCACACCATCCGCAACAGGTGGGCAGCCGGTGCAGCTTTATTATATGAACAAAGATGGAAACAAAGGTTCTGACAGTACCATAGTGCTTATGACGGTGGCAGTAATTTATAAATTTGTGTTGGTAGTTTTAGGTGTCGGAATGTTACTTTTTTGCGGCGGCGCATTGAAAACAGAGCTGCAGTCCTTTTTTTCATTATATTTGCTGGGGCTTGCGCTGAACACGGTTGCCGTTGCAGTTGTACTTGCCGCAATGCTTTTTCCACAGTGGATGATTGTCGTTTGGACGTGGGTGGAAAAGCAGTTTATCCGGCTCGACATCTGGAAAGCAAATCCACAGCGCATGGATAAGGTGCAGACATTTACGGGAAACTATAGAAATGCCGTGGATTGGCTGAAGCAGCATCCGGGAAAATTAATAGTGGTCATCGCCGTGACGTTTTTGCAGAGGTGTAGTGTATTTCTGCTAACTTATATGGTATATCTCGGACTTGGACAGGCGGGGACTTCCATACAGGAGGTAGTTCTATTACAGGCATCGGTCTACATTGCGGTGGATATGCTTCCGCTGCCGGGAGCGCAGGGAATCACCGAACTGATGTATCGGTCAGTCTTTGCACCGGTATTTTCTAAGGGCAGTCTGATCCCATCCATGCTGATCAGCAGGGGACTGAACTTCTATTTTCTTTTGTTGGCAGGAGCCGGGGTTACGGCTGCAAACCATTTTCTTGTAAAAAAGAAGATTTAAACTCTATTTGTAGGACATGGAGCAGCTCTTATGGCGGAAAAATAAAGATTTGGTAAAGAAAGTATAAAAGATTCGGGAATATATTTTTTTCAAAAAAAGAATGTGTTAAAATAGAAAGCAATTTATGGAAAATAATCTATGGAAAAGATTTTTGATCGAGAGGAAAAAGAGAAGTTATGAGCAATTTCAGGACAAAATATTTAAAAATTGCATGCAATCTGCTTTGGGCAGTGTTTTTGTTGATTTTTGTGTTCGCATTTCTTCCAAAATTGCTGATCTATTTTATGCCGTTTGTGGTGGGAATGATTTTTGCGATGATTGCAAATCCGATGGTGAAGTTTCTGGAGAAACGGATCAAAATTAACCGGAAATATGGTTCGGTCATCATGATCGTGCTGGTCATCGGACTGGTAGTGCTGGCCTGCTATGGCGCAGGGGCAGTCCTTGCGAAAGGAATCGGAGCATTTATGGCGTATCTGCCAACGATGTCTGCCAATGCCGGAACCGAATTTTCCGAGGCAATCAATCAGCTGCAGCAGCTGCTGGAAAAACTGCCATTTACGCAGAATGTGGATTTAAGCGCCATCGGAACTGCAATTCAGGATTTTTTGACAAATTTTGTGTCCAGCTCAGATTCTGCAACGCTTGGGGCAATCGGAGAATTTGCGAAAAGCCTGCCGGATACGATCGTTGGCATAGTCGTAGGACTGCTTGCAGCATATTTTTTTATTGCAGATAAAGACAAACTGATCACCGGGGTGGAGAAACATTTATCTGCCGGATTTCTTGCAAAAACAGAACGCATCTATAAACAGCTTGTGCATGCGGTAGGAGGCTATTTTAAAGCACAGTTTAAGATCATGGGCGTTATTTATGTCATTCTTCTGATCGGCCTTTTGATCCTCCGGGTAGATTTTGCATGGCTGATCGCCTTTGGCATTGCGTTTCTGGATATGCTTCCGGTGTTTGGAACGGGAACAGTGCTCTGTCCGTGGGCGGTTATCAAACTTTTTACCGGAGATTACAAGATGGCGGTTGGCATGATCGTTTTATATGTGGTCTCTCTTGTCGTGCACCAGATCGTACAGCCGAAGCTGATCGGCGATTCCGTAGGACTTGATCCGTTTGCATCGCTGTTATTCATGTTCATCGGTTACAGGGTTGGCAGTGTTGTGGGGATGATCCTTGCAATCCCGGTCGGTATGATCCTGATCAATCTGTATGAGGCGGGCGCATTCGATACACTGGTCTGGTGCGTTCGGGAAGTCGTGAATGATTTCAATAACTTCCGCAAGGTTGGCGGAGAGAAGAAATAAGAGCAGTGCGATTGGATTTTTTCAATCGCACTGCTCCTATTTTCGATTGAGGTTAAATCTGAAGCCAATACATCCGGTAAAAGTCTCAAAAAGTTTAAAGAACTGTTCTCGGATAAAAGGATAGATTTATTGATACCAGAATTATATATGATACGGTAGAAATGGCACATAAGCACAAAAATTATGAACTTCTTTATATGCTTGATGGTTCCTTTAATTTATTTATGGAAGGTACACATTCCGGCGGTACTTGGAAATGATGTATTTGTACATTTTTCGTCCTTAAAAGTGCTACGTAAATACATATTTACGTCCTTAATAATGTTGACACCAGCAGGGTACAATTTTATAATGCAGATATATGGAAATAATTTAATGGATGCTTATAGAATATAGGAGTTGGAGGAAGGCTCATGGAACGATTTGCATTATCACGAATGAAAGAATGGAAAGAAAATGAAAATAGAAAACCATTGATTATCCGCGGGGCAAGACAGGTCGGAAAAACATGGATCATGAAGACATTTGGTCAACAGTATTTTGAGAAGACAGCCTATGTTAATTTTGATAATAATGCCCGTATGAAACAGGTATTCGAAGGAGATTTAGACATTGAAAGACTGGTTTTATCGATCAGTGCTGAGACAGGAGTTTCTATTGAGGCAGAGAATACGCTGATCATTTTCGACGAAGTTCAGGAAGTACCAAAAGCACTTACATCATTAAAGTATTTTTATGAAAATGCACCTCAGTATGCAATTGTTGCAGCAGAATCACTTCTTGGAGTTGCATTACACCAAGGTACGTCATTTCCAGTTGGGAAGGTAGATTTTCTTGATTTGTATCCGCTTAATTTCAGGGAATTTTTGTGCGCAATGGGAGAGAAACAATTTGTTTCCATGTTAGACAGTTGTGATACGCAGATGGTAACAGTGTTCAAAACAAAATATATAGAACGTTTAAGGGAATACTATTTTGTAGGTGGGATGCCAGAGGTGGTAAAAGATTTTTCGGAAAAAAAGGATTATAATCGTGTTCGTGCGATTCAGAAAAATCTTATTAACTATTATCAGCAGGATTTTTCAAAACATGCTGAAATAAAGCTTGTTCCAAGACTGAATCTTGTGTGGAATTCGATTCCGATGCAGCTTGCAAAAGAGAATAAAAAATATATTTACGGACAGGTACGTGAGGGGAGCCGGGCAAAGGATTTTGAACTGGCAATTCAATGGTTATTGGATTGCGGATTGATTCATAAAGTACAGCGGATTCAAAAACCGGATCTTCCATTGAAAGCATATATTGATTTTGATGCTTTTAAGCTTTTTTTAGTGGATATTGGATTGCTCATAGCGATGACAGATCTGGATGCAAAAGTGATTATAGAAGGAAATAAGATTTTTACAGAATTTAAGGGATCATTGACAGAGCAGTATATATTGCAGCAGTTAATATCAGATGTCGGAGTGATACCTTACTATTATTCAACGCAAAATTCCAAGGGAGAGATTGATTTTTTAGTTCAGGGAAAAACATCTGTTATTCCAATTGAAGTGAAAGCGGAAGAAAATCTGAAAGCAAAGAGTTTGAAAGCTTTTTGTGAAAAGTATCAACCATCTTATGCAGTCCGGACATCAATGTCGGATTATAGAGAGCAGGATTGGATGACGAATATTCCTCTTTATGCAATTAAGTGGATAGAAAATTATGTCAACCAATAAAATAAAAAGAAGATAAAAACCAGGACACATACCAGATAATGCGTAATAGCATCAGAGGTATGTGTCCTTTTTTAGGTAAATATAGTTTTTACAGTAATTCCATATTAATGGATTTTTCCGTAAATCCGTAATTACAGTACATCTCGTAGGCAGCTTTATTTTTTGCATTCACCTGAAGTTCAATGCCGTCAAGATTTTTTTCTGCTTTTATCTCTTTTACTTTTTCAAAGAAAAGATGTCCGACACCCATGCCGCGGTAAGGTTCGTCAACCGCCATTGTGTCGATAAAAACAATGTCCCGTGTCACCTGTGCAGGAGATTCAATATGCCGGAAGATAAGTTCTAAAATTCCGATCACATTTCCTTCATTTTCTGCAATATAGAAAGTATCGCCTTTTACGATTTCCTCAAATACTGCCTTTGGCAGAAGCGCATCATTGGGTTTGTAAATATCGGGACGCCAGTTTATATGAAGTGCCTGCCCCTGATTTAAGATGCGGACGACGGAGTCATAGTCGCTCATTTGTGCATTTCTTATGATACAGTTCATTATTTTACGATTACTTTCACAAATTTCTTTTTACCACGTTTTACAACAAGTCCATCTGCGCCGAAGGAATCTGCATTGTAAGCGGTCCTGATATCGGTTACTTTCTCGTCTGCAACTGAGACACCGCCCTGTTCTACGGCACGTCTTGCGTCGGAACGGGATGGAGCGAGCTCTGTTTTTACGAGAAGAGACAGGATATCCATATCGCCGTCTGCAAAATCAGCAGAGGATAACTCTACCGTTGGCATATGTGCGGAATCTCCGCCACCGGCAAAAAGTGCGTGGGAAGCTTCTCTTGCTTTGTTTGCCTCCTCTTCCCCGTGAACTAATTTGGTCAGTTCGAATGCAAGGATTTCTTTTGCCTGATTGAGCTGTGCACCTTCCCAGCTTTCCATTGCATCGATCTCCTCTAATGGAAGGAAAGTCAGCATACGGATGCATTTTAATACGTCAGAGTCTGCAACGTTTCTCCAGTACTGGAAGAAGTCGAATGGAGAAGTTTTCTCAGGATCAAGCCATACTGCGCCGGACTGGGTTTTTCCCATTTTTTTGCCTTCGGAATTTAAAAGAAGGTTGATAGTCATAGCGTAAGCGTCTTTTCCGAGTTTACGGCGGATCAGCTCAGTACCTCCTAACATGTTGCTCCACTGGTCATCGCCGCCGAACTCCATGTTGCAGCCGTATTTCTGGTATAAGGTGTAGAAATCGTAGCTCTGCATGATCATGTAGTTGAACTCCAGGAAACTTAAGCCTTTCTCCATACGCTGTTTGTAGCACTCAGCAGTGAGCATACGGTTTACAGAGAAATGAGCGCCAACTTCACGGAGAACATCAATGTAATTTAAGTCCATCAGCCAGTCAGCGTTATTTACCATCAATGCTTTTCCTTCAGAAAAATCGATAAAACGGCTCATCTGTTTCTTGAAGCAGTCACAGTTGTGCTGGATCGTTTCCGGTGTCATCATCTGACGCATGTCGGTACGTCCGGACGGGTCACCGATCATTGCGGTACCGCCACCGATTAAAGCGATTGGTTTGTTTCCTGCCATCTGGAGACGTTTCATTAGGCAGAGTGCCATGAAATGTCCTACGTGAAGGCTGTCTGCTGTCGGATCAAATCCGATATAAAAAGTTGCTTTTCCGTTGTTGATCAAATCTTTGATCTCTTCTTCGTCTGTTACCTGCGCAATCAGTCCGCGGGCAACTAATTCGTCGTATAATGTCATTTTATTAGGTTCCTTTCTTTTTTTGAGTGAACGATTAAAATCCGCAGTGCCCACTCGAGAGCGAAGCTCTCTCGTTCGCGGGCTTCGCCCTATCGTCTAAGAAAATCACAAAATGCATTGTGCAAGCACAGCATTTTGTTCTTTCCTCAGACGGCACTGCTCATTTAATACGCGCAAAAACCCCCGTCCTAATAAAAGGACGAGGGTTAAACTCGTGTTACCACCTTAATTCATAAGCAGCTCACACTGCTTACCTTCGTGAGTGTCCGACAACACTCCGGCGCGGTTAACGTGCGCCACTACGTCACAGCCTACTATTGCAAGATTATCAAATATCAAAAACAAATTCGGTGTGAAGCTCGGGGATGTATTCGAATTAAGATTCCGATGCGCCTCTCATCAGCCGGCAGCTTTCTGTATCTTCCGCTTAACTGTACTTCTTCCCGTCAAAGCCTGTGTTCTGCTTCAATTAACGCTATTATAAGCACGAAAAAAATGATTTGTCAAGTGAAATAATCTCTGTCCAGCGATGAGGAATAATAATATTTATTCCTCATCGCTGACAACAGAATAAAGCACTTGAGAATATTGAAAAGTTCGCTTGAAATCAAGGTTTACAGACATTTTTCTTCAAAGAAAAGGTATCGCAGAATACCGCAAAATATCGTAACAGATTTTTAGAATGGAGTAAATTTGGAGTAAAAGTTGAAAGAAAATGGAGTAAATATTTCAAAGATGTAATGAGAAATGGCGTAGGTAGTGGTAACATTATCTACGTCATTTTTAAAAATTAAAAAAATGTGTAACGAAAAATATATGTAAAGTACATATAGATAAAGGAGGGTAGAGTATGGAAGAAATGGTAGAAATCTATCGAAAATATAAGCCACAAGTATATAATTTTTTATTTAGCCTTTGTCATGATGCTCATTTAAGCGAAGAACTCACACAAGAAACTTTTTTTCAAGCGCTAAAATCTATTGATAGTTTTCGTGGTGACTGTAAGATATATGTATGGTTATGTTCGATTGCAAAACATTTATGGTATAAAGAGCTAAAGAAAAAAGATAGAGAAGTAGTGGCAGAATATGTAGAAGAAACTACTTGTCAGAAAATTACAGAAAATTCGGCAATACAGAAAATGGAAGTAATAGAGTTGTATAAAAAACTTCATTTGTTGGAGGAGCCGGTGCGAGAAGTTATGTATTTGAGATTAAATGGCGATTTTACATTTAAAGAAATTGGAGAAATTATGGGTAAAGATGAAAATTGGGCAAGAGTGACTTTTTATCGTGGAAAGCAAAGAATAAGAAAGGAGAGTAACCATGAAATGTGAAATAATTAGAGATTTGTTACCTTTATATATTGATGGGTTGACAAGTAAAGAAAGTAATCAAGAAATCGAAAAACACTTGAAAAATTGTGAAGAATGTCAAAAATACTATCAAGAAATGACAGGGGACATTGATAATTTTTCAGTGATAACAAATGAAGAAATTGAAGATGTAAATTTAATTAAGAAAATCAAGAAAAAAAATAGAAAAAAAGCATTAGGCATATTCGTTGGAGCGTTTGTTTTGTCGGGAGTTCTTATGGGAGTTGGTTTTCATTGGACACATGGCGTAGCAATGTATGAAAATGTTATTTTAAATTATGGGGTTCAAGGAGATACGGCTTATCTTACACTGCAAGGGAAACCAGGATATGAGTTGAATTTTTCGGGGGCAACGGATCAGAACAAATCTAGTTTGAAAGTTATGTATGCTCGAAATATATGGGGACATGATGAAAATGTAGTTCGCTTAGAAGGGGAGAGTAATAGAAGTGGAGAACCACCTCAGTGGATACTAGAATTTAAAGACAGAATCGTTGTGATTGAAAATGGAGAATTGGTAGATGAGAAAATAAAATAAGGTGTGTAGTGAGGTCAAGGAACAAGGCGTAGCCGATACGCCTTGTTCCATGACAGAACGGAAATTCTCACATTTGAAACTTCATCTCTATAATAATAAAACAATACAGTCGCAGCTTCCCAATACAAGAGAAGTACTTTCTCTGTTTCCATTTAAAATTTCATCCACAGCTTTTCCATTGGTAAGAAGTACACGGTCAGCCTGTTTTTCAAGCGGCAGTGTCACGGTGTCTGTGCCGAAATTTCCGGCGATCAGAATGCGTTGTCCGGTTTCTTCGTTGGTGCGGTAGTATGCAAACATATGGTCCACATCTTCATAAGCAGCGGCAAATGTTCCGTAAGTGAAGGTTTCCACGTATTCCGGTGCTTTGCGGAGTGCAATCAGTTCTTTGTAAAAAGAGAGAACGGAATCTGACCGGTTCAGCTGGTCTGTTACATTGATCTTTGTATAGTTTGGATTCTCCGCAAGCCAGGGGGTTCCGGTGGTGAAACCGCCGTGCAGGGAATTGTCCCACTGCATAGGGGTTCTTGCATTGTCACGGCTGTTTTCATAGCAGGCGTGAAGTGCTGCCTCTTTCGAACATCCGGCATTTAAAGCAGCCAGATACTGATCTTTGGTGCTGATGTCATCGTATTCGGAAATATCGTTTCGGACACAGTTTGTCATGCCGATTTCCTGTCCCTGATAGATAAAAGGAATCCCGCGCAGTAAAAAGTAAGTAGCTGCAAGCATTTTCACACCGGCTTCATTTCTGGCGTGTGCAGGAAGATAATGTGTAGCACCTCGTGGTTCATCATGGTTTTCGATAATGTTTGCCTCAAAGCCAACGGTAAGGTCAGCTTTCTGGGTGTCAAAAAGCGCAGTGCGCCACCGGTTGAAATCAAGGGCAGGAGCATCATACCAGCCGTGTTCCCCATAGGAGAGCACATGGGCGGAAAAGTCAAATTTTGTGGAAAAATGACCGTCCTCACCGATAAATTCACGCAGTTCATCCTCTTTTAAATGAAATACTTCGCCGACCGTAAAAGCGTCGTATTTGTCAAATGTTTCATGTTTCATTTCCTCTAAAAATGTGCCGATCCCATGCGCGGAAGCTAACATTTTATCGCAGGAGACAAGTCCGTCATCGCCGTCCGCCGGGAAGGATGGAAAATCAAGATTTTTCTTGATATTGATGATGGCATCGATACGGAAACCGGAAATACCTTTTTCAAACCACCAGTTGATCATCTCATAAATTTTTTTGCGGACGACCGGGTTCTCCCAGTTTAAATCGGGCTGTTCCTTAGCGAAGGTGTGGAGATAATATTTATTTGTGCCGGGAACTTTTGTCCATGCAGATCCACCAAAATTGGAGCGGTAATTGCTTGGTGCCTTGCCGTCTTTTCCTTCGCGGAAATAGAAGTAGCCGGCGTAAGGACCGTCCGGGTCGGCGAGTGCTTTCTGAAACCATTCGTGTTTGTCGGAACAGTGATTGACGACAAGATCCATGATCAGATGCATACCGCGTTTTTTCATTTCGGCGACAAGGGTGTCAAAATCATCCATTGTACCAAACTGTTCTGCAATTTTATAGTAATCGGAAATGTCATATCCCTGATCGACAAAAGGGGATTCGTAAACCGGGGAGAGCCAGATGATGTCGATTCCGAGTTCTTTCAAATAGTCTAGCTTTGAGATGATTCCCTTTAAGTCACCGATTCCATCTCCGTTTGTATCCAAAAAACTTTTTGGGTAAATCTGATAAGCTACTTTATCGTGCCACCATTTTCTTTTCATAAATGCTCCTTTTCTTTCATTTGATTCTGGGGAGATTGCGAAACTCATCTCAAGCTGCTTAAAATTGTTCAAAATTAAATTTACACAACTTTGAGTTTCGCAGTTCCTACACTTGATTGTATGATACTGTTATAATAGAATAGAAGAAACGAAAAATCTTGTATAAATATAAGAAAGTATTGCACAAAACTGCTATGCTGATGTGGATTAAGACAGCTTAGAAGGTGTTTGCCATCTGTTTCAATGATGTTAAAGAGGAATCAATACAATGAAAGAAAAAATAACCCTATCCTTAGACCAGCATGAGAACGCCAGACACGGCGAAGAAATTTTTCCACTGCAAAAATATGTGACACCGTTATGGAAAGAGTATCCTTATGTCACGGCGCACTGGCATGAGGAGGCAGAATTTACGCGGATTGAGAAGGGAAGCTGCACATATCAGATCCATCTTGAAACTTATGAGGTGGAAGAGGGAGATCTGATTTTTATTCCGCCTGCGGTGCTGCATGCGATTTCCAATGAAAAAGAGGAGTGTATGCAGTCGGAAACGTATGTGTTTCATATGGATTTTCTTGGCGCAAAGGCTGCGGATATCTGTGCCATCCGGTATTTGAATCCACTGATGAACCAGAAATTGATCCCGCCGTTTGTAATCAAAAAAGGACATCCGCTTTACGAAAAGGCAGCAGAGCTGTTTGAGAATATCAATGCGGAGTATGACAAAAAAACACCCGGATACGAGATTGTTATCAAGTCATATCTGTTGCAGCTTGTGGCAGCTTTGATTCCATATTGTACCCGGAATACAGAGGCAGATGCGATTTTGACAGAACATGCGAAAAAGTTAAAAGAAGTTTTAAGTTATATCGATGCACACTATATGGAGGAACTGACGATTTCAGAACTTGCCGGAATCTGTTTTTTCAGTGAGTATTATTTTATGCGTTTTTTCAAAAAATACATGGGAATGTCATGCGTGCAGTACATCAAAAATGTGCGTCTGGAGCGCGCGGCAGACCAGTTTGAAAATGGGGAGACAAATACGCTCGAGGTGGCGCTCTCCTGTGGATTTTCGAATTTGTCTTATTTCCATCGGGAATTTAAAAAGAAATATGGAATGACGCCAAAAAGATTTATCAGTCTGTCTGCCCGGGTGGCAGATTTTCATGAAGGAAGTGAATAATTACCATTTTTATGACTCATAATATCATCGTGAAAAAAATGTGCGGGTTTTAAAATCCGCCGGAAAGAGGTAGAAAGATGATATTGAGCGAAAAAGAGACAACCGTAATCAAAGACTTACAGACACAGGAGCAGTCCTGCGTGGAAAAATACGAGAGATACAGTAAACTTGCCAAAGATCAGGTGCTTATTGACCTGTTCACAGATCTGCATGGAAAAGAGCAGAAACATTTAGAATCCCTGACACAGATGCTGTCTGGAAAAGTTCCGTCCTGCGACTGCAACGACAGGGATGGAAAAGATTATAACCCGGCTGCTACCTACAGCATGGCACCTTCCGAGGATAAGAAAACGGACTGTTTCCTTGCAACAGACTGTATCGGAACAGAAAAGCTTGTTTCCTCCACCTATAATACGGAAGTGTTTGCATTCGGTGATCCGGGTGTCAGAAAACTTTTGGCTGACATTCAGATCGAAGAACAGAACCATGCGGAGATGCTTTATAAATATAAAACAGTCAACAGCATGGCGTAGCCCGGAGTTTAGGTTATGAGCCTGCCGTCAATCCATGTTACGAGCGGCAGAACCCAGAGGTTAAACTGTGGGATGGATGACTAAAAGATTATGAAGCAATATAGGTTTTATTATAATATGGCATGAATTTGATATTTAGTGCAAGAATTTGATTTTTACCTTCCTTTTCATTTGTTAGGATAAATACACAAAATGAAAAGGGAGGTTTTTTATGTTGGAAAAAAAATGAGGTAAAAGTGGAAAAGAGCAGTGATGCGGCAGAATAAGAGGGGCATTTTTTGCTGATATGTTCCGCTATGATAAGAAAAGTTAAAAATATCAATGAACAGAACAAGGAGGAACTATGGCAGCAGTACGTTTTTTGGATAAAGATGGAACATTTACTTTAGATAAGGCAGAAAATTACAGTTATCTGTATCTGCCGGTGGCGAATGAAAAAGGATTAAAAGCAGCAGTGACACCGGTTTTTGGCGGAGATTCCAAAGTGGATCAGAACACATTCCTGATGGAGCCGGTAAGTGCAGAAAATTTACATAATAACCGTTCTACCAGAAATTTCTGGTGCCAGATAAAAGGGATCGGAAGCTGGTCTGTAACAGGTGCGTCCGCAGAAGCAGAACTGAACCGGTTTACAGAGGAGCAGGAAGAAAGTACCCTGACAGCAGGATTTATGTGGCAGACAGTCACACGCTCTTCTAAAAAATATGGATTGTCTGCAAAAGTAACTTCTTTTGCGCCACTTGCACATGCAGCAGAGATCATGCAGGTGGAGATCTGTAATGAGAGCAAAGCTGCACGGACGATCACACCAGTTGCAGCAGTTCCGGTTTATGGAAGAAGTGCAGACAATATCCGGGATCACAGACATGTAACTTCTCTGCTGCACCGCATTACGGTTACAACAAACGGGGTATGTGTCAGACCGACGATGTCCTTTGATGAACGTGGACATAAGAAAAATGAGATGGTTTATTATGTCTGCGGTATGGATGGAGAGGGAAACAGTCCAAGAGATTTTTACCCGACTGTCGATCTGTTTATCGGGGAAGGGGGAAGTTTTACACATCCAAGAGCGGTATTTGAAAACAGGGACGGCGTGAAAGCGGGATACCATGCAGAAGGAAAAGAAGCAGTGGGCGGCATCCGGTTTGAAGAGATCACATTGCAGCCTGGAGAAGCAAAAACTTATACGGTCATCATCGGGGTGACAGAAGATGCGGATGAGATCCGGAAAGTGGCAGCCGATTATGCAACCAGTGCACAGGTAAATAAAGCACTTCAGAAAACACAAAATTACTGGCAGAAAAAAGTAAATGTAAAATATTATACGGGCAATCAGGATTTTGATAATTATATGCGCTGGGTAAGTTTTCAGCCAATCTTAAGAAGAATCTATGGATGTTCATTTCTGCCACACCATGATTATGGAAAAGGCGGCAGAGGCTGGCGCGATCTCTGGCAGGATTGTATGGCACTGTTATTAATGAATCCATCAGGAGTCAGACAGATGATCTTAGACAATTACGGTGGTGTGCGGATGGACGGAAGCAATGCGACCATCATCGGAGAGAAACAGGGAGAATTTATTGCTGACCGCAATCATATCACGCGTGTCTGGATGGATCACGGATTCTGGCCGTTTTTGACAACAAAGCTTTACATTGACCAGACAGGGGATATTGAGATTCTTCTGAAAAAAGTTTCATATTTTAAAGACCGCCAGGTGGAAAGAGGCACAGCCATTGATGAGGAGTGGGACAGTGCATATGGAGAGATCCAGAAAACGGAGGACAATGCTGTTTATTACGGAAGTGTGTTAGAACACCTTTTACTGCAGAATCTCTGTGCATTTTATGAAGTCGGAGATCATAACATCATCAGACTTCGCGGTGCAGACTGGAACGATGCACTTGATATGGCAGAGGAGAAAGGCGAAAGTGTGGCCTTCACCTGTGCGTATGCCGGAAATCTGCGGCAGCTTGCAGATTACCTGAAAGCATTGGAAAAACAGTGTGGCTGCACAGAAATTGAAATTCTGGAAGAAATGCAGATGCTGCTTTCAGATGAAGAAACCTTGTATACAGACATTCAGGCAAAGCAGGAGTTATTAAAGAATTATACAAAAAAATGCCGTCATAACGTCAGTGGAAGAACAGTGGCAGTTGCGATAGATGAACTTGCAGAGAGCCTTTACAGCAAGGCAGACTGGATGATGGAGCATATCCGTCAGAAGGAATGGGTCAATGATGGGGCAGACCATGCGTGGTTTAACAGCTATTATGATAATCATGGCAATAGGGTGGAAGGTAAATATGATAACAATGTACGCATGATGCTCACCGGTCAGGTCTTTGCCATTATGAGTGGAACAGCTGATAAAAAACAGGTACAGGCAGTCTGCGAGAGCGCAGACACCTATCTGTATGACAAGGATGCGGGAGGCTATCGCCTGAATACCAATTTCCATGAAAATAAATTTGATCTTGGCAGAATGTTTGGTTTTGCTTACGGGGAAAAAGAAAACGGAGCTGTATTTTCACACATGACGGTCATGTATGCCAACGCTCTTTATCAGAGAGGATTTATCCGGGAAGGATACAAGGCATTGCAGACACTGGCAGATACAGCACTGGATTTTGACACAAGCAGAATTTATCCCGGAATCCCGGAATATTTTAACGCAGAAGGCAGAGGCATGTATGCTTATCTGACCGGTGCGGCGAGCTGGTATATGCTTACGCTCATCACAGAGGTTTTTGGTGTGAAGGGAAGTTTTGGTGATCTTGTAATAGAACCGAAACTGGTGAAGGAGCAGTTTGATGATGATGGAAATGCAGGTGTGCATCTGGAGTTTGCAGGCAATACCTTTGTGATCCGCTATCACAATGCGGAGAAGAAAGATTATGGAGCTTATCAGATCAGTGAGGTAGCTGCCATGCCGGAATTAGACATCCGGATGGAAGGGAAGAAAGCAGTGATAAGCAAAACATCCATTGAAAAATCAAATGGTGGATGCTATACGGTAAACGTGATTTTAAAATAATAAAAAACGAGGAGACAGAACATGCAATACGGATATTTTGATGATGAAAAGAGAGAATATGTGATCACAAGACCGGACACTCCGGCACCGTGGGCCAATTATCTTGGTTCCCCGGAATATGGTGCGATCATTTCAAACAACGCAGGCGGATACAGTTTTGCAAAATCAGGTGCAAACGGAAGAATTCTTCGTTACATTTTTAACGATTTTGATCAGCCGGGAAGATACATTTACATCAGAGATGAGGATGAAAATGATTTCTGGTCTGCATCCTGGCAGCCGGTCGGAAAAGATTTAAAAACTTATAAGAGTGAGTGTCATCATGGAACTGCATATACAAAAATCAATGCGGAATATAAAGATATCAGAACAGAAGCACTTTATTATGTGCCACTCAATGCATCTTATGAAGTGTGGGATTTAAATGTCACCAATACTTCTGATAAAGTAAGAAAACTGACAATCACGGGTTATGCGGAATTTACCAATAACAGCAATTACGAACAGGATCAGGTGAATCTCCAGTATTCCCAGTTCATCACAAGAACACAGTTCGAAAAAAACAGAATCCGTCAGCTCATCCATGGTAATTTAGATGGACAGGAGGAAGGCGTTGAGGTCGATCACAAAGTTGTGATAGAACGGTTCTTCGGGGCAGCAGGAGCGGAAGTGACATCTTACTGTGGTTCAAAAGAGAACTTTATCGGACATTATCACAATTATTCCAATCCGGCAGGTGTGGTGAACGGAAAACTGGATAATACTTTAAATTATAATGAGAACAGTTGTGGAGCGCTTGCTTTGGATCTTACATTACAGCCGGGAGAAAGCAAAAATATCGCATTCCTTCTGGGAATGAAATATGATGAGGAAGCAGCAGAAATCTGTGCACATTACAGTAATCCAAAAGAGATTTGCGAGAAAGAAGTAAAAGAACTGATCGGTTACTGGCATGAGAAATTAGAGCATTTTCAGGTGAAAACTCCAAGTCCTGAATTTGATACTATGATCAATACATGGAATGCCTATAACTGCTTCATGACATTTATCTGGTCAAGAGCAGCGTCTTTCATTTACTGTGGTTTAAGAAATGGTTACGGATATCGTGATACCGTGCAGGATATCCAGGGCGTGATCCACCTTGCACCTGAGATGGCAAAAGATAAGATACGTTTCATGCTTTCTGCACAGGTGCATCACGGAGCAGGACTTCCGCTTGTAAAATTTACACACAATCCGGGGCATGAGGATACACCGGAAGATGCATCTTATGTAAACGAGACAGGACATCCGGAGTATCGCGCAGATGATGCACTCTGGCTGTTCCCAACCGTTTATAAGTACATTTCCGAAACCGGTGACATGGCATTTTTAGATGAGGTGATCCCTTTTGCAGACAAAGAGAAAGGAACTGTGTATGAGCATTTGAAACGTGCAGTTGATTTCTCCATGAATCATCTTGGTGTACACGGAATGCCGGCAGGGCTTTATGCCGACTGGAATGATTGTTTAAGACTTGGAAAAGCAGGAGAGTCTTCATTTGTTGCGATGCAGTTTTATTATGCAATGACAATTCTGAAGAAATTTGCAGAGTATAAAGGCGATACAGATTATATTGCATATCTGGAAGAAAAACAGAAACAGCAGGGGGATGTGATCAATGAGTTCTGCTGGAATGAAGACCGTTTCATCCGCGGATTTACAGAGGCAGGAGAGACAATCGGAAAGAGAACGGACAACGAGGCAAATATGTGGCTGAATCCGCAGAGCTGGAGTGTGATCAGCGGGCTTGCGACAGAAGAGCAGACAGAAAAAGCAATGGAAAATGTTTATGAGAAGCTGAACACAAAGTTTGGTGCGATCCTTATGGATCCGCCATATCATAAAGAAGCATTTGAGGGAGCACTGGCAGTGATCTACAATGCAGGAACAAAGGAAAATGCAGGTATTTTCTCCCAGTCACAGGGCTGGCTGATTCTGGCAGAGGCGCTGCTTGGACACGGAGACCGGGCATTCACTTACTTTATGGAGAATTCACCGGCAGCACAGAATGCGGACGCAGAGATCCGGGTGTTAGAGCCATACTGCTATGGACAGTTTACAGAGGGAAAGGCAAGCCCGCAGTTCGGGCGTTCCCATGTACACTGGCTGACAGGAACGGCATCTACCGTGATGGTGGGCTGTGTAGAGGGAATTCTTGGAATGCGGCCTGATTTTGAAGGACTGCGCATAGCGCCTTCTATTCCAAAAGAATGGGAACAGTTTGAGATTGAAAAAGATTTCCGTGGAAAACACTTACATATTGTTGTGAAGAACCGTAACCATGCACAGTGTGGATGCATAAAAATGATCGTAAACGGTGTGGAAACAGATGGCAGCTATGTCGCAGAATCGATGTTGACAGACCACACAGAGATTGAATACATTATGTCATAGAGTTACGAAAAAAAGTTTTTAAGATTTCTTTGGCGCTTCCCAGTTTGTCCGGAAGTACATTATTCTGTACTTATAAGGTGTAATGCCAGTTTTTTTCTGGAAAACCTGAATAAAATGGCTCTGGGAAGCAAAAGAGAAATAATTGGCGATTTCGACAATGCTGTAATCTGAATATTGCAGCAGATTTTTTGCTTTTTCGATTTTTAAATCGGTGATATAGTGGCTGAGCGGAATTCCCATTTCTTTTAAAAATAATTTGGACAGGTAACTTTCCGACAGACTCAGGTATTCGGCCAATTCTTTGATGGTAATGCGGTAGTGGATATGACTATAAATGTAGTTTAGACAGAGTACAATCGGTTTGGAGAGAATCTGCCGGCGTTTCAATTCATTCATGCGGCTGCAAAAATCAAGACACATCGTATCGTGCAGCCTGCTGATCTGGTCGATCGTCCTGCATTTATCCATTTTTAAAATATAAAAGTCACTGAGACTGTATGCCTGTTCCTGTTCCATTCCGGCATGCACACAGTATCTTGTGATCATGGCGGTCGTGACAACAAAGTGATAGCGGATATTCTGAAGTTTGTCCTCGGACAGTTTTCCCATTCCATCCGGGTTTGTGAAGGTCTGATTTATACAGTTATCCTGCACATATTCGATATTTCCATTTGCAATCGCGTCATAGAACGTATATTCAGTTTCAATGACACGATGCTGTTCTAACATTTCCTGATTTACAAATTCACTCCGGTACCATTCTTTAGAAAGATCCATAGGAACCCCCCCCTGATTTTATCCTGCTTTTTCACTTCGTAAAATTCACAGTCTAATGTAATACTATATTGATGCAAAAGATAGCATGAAAATGATATTTTGTCAATGAATTTTATATATTATGAGTGGGAAAAAACATACAATAAACTTACAAAAACGAACCAGACATATTTAGGGAGGAAGAAAACATGAAGAAAAAATTGTTATCAGCATTACTTGCTACAGCAATGACAGCATCCATGCTTGCTGGATGCGGAAGCGACGCAGCTTCAGGGGATGCAGCAGACAACACGGCAGCATCTACAGAGGCAGCGGACGGAGAGAACGTTGCAGCAGATGAAGGAAAAGTTTTGAACATCTATTGTTGGAATGATGAGTTCCAGAGACGTCTGAAAGCACACTATGACAAATATGAAGAAGTGGATGCTACAACAGGTAAGATTGGGGACATCACAGTAAAATGGAATATCACACCAAGTGATGACAATGCATACCAGAACAACCTGGATGCAAATCTTTTAGCTCAGGATTCTGCTGCAGCGGATGATAAGATTGACTTATTCTTATTAGAAGCAGATTATGCGTTGAAATATGTTGATACAGATTACACAATGCCGGTCGCAGATCTCGGAATCACAGACGAAGATCTGAAAGATCAGTACCAGTATACAAAAGATATTGTAACAGATTCGAACGGTGTATTAAAAGGTGTTTCATGGCAGGGATGCCCGGGTGTATTATTCTACAACCGTGAAGCTGCAAAAGAAGTATTAGGATCCGATGATCCGGCAGAAGTCCAGAAATATGTTTCTGACTGGGATACCTTCAACGCTACAGCAGAAAAGATGAAAGCTGCCGGATATCAGATGACATCTTCTGCAAATGATACATACCGTGTATATTCGAACAATGTTACTTCCAAATGGGTAGAAGACGGAAAAGTAAACATTGATGATAATATTATGAAATGGGTGGAAGACTCCAAGAAAATGGTAGATGCCGGTGAGACTGGTGTTCACGATATGTGGAGCGATGACTGGAGAAAAGGTTTCTTCCCGGAAGGTAAAGTATTCTGCTACTTTGGACCAGCATGGTTAGTAAACTTCTCTATGGCTGCTGATACAGAAGGTTCTATCGGATACGAAGGAGGCTGGGGTGCTGCTGAAGGACCACAGGGCTTCTTCTGGGGTGGTACATGGATCGCTGCTGCAGCAGGTACGGATAACGCAGCAACCATCAAAGATATTATGCTTACGATGACAACCGATGCAGATGTCATGAAAGAGATCGTTGTAGATGATGATGATTTTGTAAATAACCAGATTGTAATGGAAGAGATGGCAGAGGATACAAGCTACTCCAGCAAAATTTTAGGTGGACAGAATCCACTTGAGATGTACTGTGCAGGTGTATACAGCCTCGACTTAAGCAACCTTTCTCCATATGATGCGGGATGCAATGAAGAGTTCCAGAAAGCAATGAAAAACTACTTTGAAGATAATGCAACCTTAGAGGAAGCGCTTGATTTATTCTACAAAGGTATTACAGAGAAATATCCGGAACTTACATATTAAGGAAACATTATGTGATTGCCCGAGTGGCAATTAATGAAGATAGGATTGCGAAAAATGAACAACCATAGAGGATGTTGATTTTCCGCAATCCTGATATTTGAAATTGATGCTTCACGATTTGTGAATATACCGGGATAAAGGAGGCACAGGCATTATGAAGAAAAGTGGGGGAAAAGCGGTCAGATATAACAAATGGGGATACATTTTTTTGATTCCGTTTATCGTGGTATACGTCATATTCCAGCTGATTCCGCTGTTTAGTACCATTTATAACAGCTTTTTTGAGAATTATATGTCAGGACTGACACAGGTTGGTCCAAATTTTGTAGGATTACAGAACTATATCAAACTTTTTGAGGGTGGAGATATCTGGATCTATGCGAAAAACACGATGATTTTATGGATCATGTGTTTTGTTCCGCAAATTTTTTTGTCTTTATTATTGGGAGCATGGTTTTCGGATGTGCGCCTGAAACTAAAAGGTTCCAGATTTTTCAAGACCGTGATCTATCTGCCAAACCTGATCATGGCATCTGCATTTTCAATGTTATTTTTCACTTTGTTTGCAGAGAGCGGACCAATCAATTCTTTGTTGATTCAAATGGGATTCATCACAGAACCATATAAGTTCCTCTCCAATGTGGGAAGTACCAGAGGGCTGATCGCCTTTATGAACTGTCTGATGTGGTTTGGTAATACTACGATTCTTCTGATGGCAGGAATGATGGGAATTGACACTTCATTATTTGAAGCGGCTGAAGTAGACGGTGCAACATCCACACAGGTTTTCTTCCGCATTACATTGCCGTTGTTGCGTCCAATTCTGGTATATGTACTGATCACTTCACTGATCGGTGGACTTCAGTTATTTGATGTGCCACAGATTTTAACAAATGGTACGGGTAATCCGGTGCGTTCTACGATGACACTGATTATGTTCCTGAACAATCATTTGTACAGTAAGAACTATGGTATGGCGGGTGCAGTTTCTGTTGTACTGTTTATCATCACAGGTATTTTAAGTATTGTTGTATTTAAACTGACCGGAAACGATAAGAGAAAGGGGTGATTTGGCATGAGAAAACAGGAAGTTAAGAAAGGTCTGGGATTGCATGCAAGAAGAGTGATTGCATACACAGTCCTTATCATAATATCTTTTTTCTGTCTGTTCTGGTTTTATGTATTGTTTATTAATGCAACCAGATCAAACGGAGAACTTCAGGCAGGATTTACCGCGGTTCCGAGCACACATTTATTCGATAACTGGAACAATCTGCTGCATGGAACACTTCCGGTCATCAAAGGCCTTGTGAACAGTCTGATCATTTCATCCTTAAGTGCAGTATTGACGGTTTATTTTTCCACCATGACAGCTTATGCGATCCACGCTTATGATTTCAGGCTGAAAAAATATATTTATACATTTATTCTTGCAGTTATGATGATTCCTACACAGGTGACAGCACTTGGATTTATCAGATTAATGCGCAGTATGAATTTGATGGATTCATTTATTCCATTGATCGTTCCGGCGGTTGCAGCACCGATTACATTTTTCTACATGAAACAGTATATGGAAAGCACTCTGCCTTTATCACTGATCGAGGCAGCGCGGATTGATGGCTCCGGGGAGTTCCGCACATTTAATTCCATTGTACTTCCGTTAATGAAACCGGCAATTGCTGTCCAGGCAATTTTTGGATTTGTGAGCAGCTGGAACAATTACTTTACTCCGGCATTGATTTTACAGAGTGATAACAAAAAGACACTGCCGATTTTGATCGCACAGCTTCGTGCAGCAGACTGGCTGAAGTTTGATATGGGGCAGGTCTATGTGATGATCGCATTCTCCATTTTCCCGGTTATCATCGTTTATTTGTTCCTGTCGCGCTATATCGTGCAGGGAATTGCACTTGGAAGTGTGAAGGGATAGGAAAAATTATATTTGGTTCAGATAAGAGGCGGGAAGCTTTTGAGGAATCTCAAAGGTTTCCTGTTTTTTTGTATAAAAACGTTTTTACTGAATAAAATATGTGCTACAATGGGTGCAGGAGAGAGGAAGAAGGGAGCCTGCGGCATGATCTATTTCGCAATCACAGCAGCGATTTTTACGCTTGATTTTTTCCTGAAAAAATATATTGATAAAAAATACGCCAGAAAAGTAAAAAATCCACGTCTCGGTGGAATAATCTGCATAGAGAAGTTTTACAACAAAGGTGCAACGTTAAATCTTCTCGCAAAACATCCGAAAGCCATGACTGCGATACACAGTGTCATCATGGTTTTTGTGGCGGTCATTTATTATTTTGCAATGCGGATGACTGGAAAAGAACTCAAAAAAACTGGACTTGCCATGTTAGCCGGCGGCGGACTGAGCAATTTATATGACCGCTATACAAAGCACCATGTCGTGGATTATGTGCGGTTCCAGACCGGACCAAAATGGTTTCGGAGGATTATTTTTAATGTGTCTGATTTCTTTATTTTTATAGGGGCAGTGCTTGCAGTCATCGGAAGCGAAGTGTAATATTAAGATAATCTTAAACCATAGATTTATAAAACAATTACCGGGAAGGATATGATTTTTGCCATGACAAAAGAACAGTATATCAAAATTACAGAGCCGCTTCGGAGCAATCCGGAACGGGCGAACCGTGTGACGAGTCTGAACCATGTGCTGACAGCACTTGTATTCTGCGTGTATCCGCTCTATCTTTTTATGCTGTTTGCGGACAAAGATCCATGGCTCTGGCGCGCAATACTTGTTCCGGCAGTGTCCTTTGTGGGACTTTCTATTGTCAGGAAAATCATCAATGCGCCCAGACCATATGAAAAATTTGACATGCCGCCGGTGCTGGAAAAAGACACAAAAGGAAAAGCATTTCCAAGCCGGCACGTATTTTCTGTTTTCATTATCGCAATGACGATTTTTTACGAGCATCCGGGAGCAGGGGTAATGCTCGGGATCATCGGTTTACTTCTTGGCATCGTGCGCGTGCTGGTCGGAGTGCATGAGCCAAAGGATATCGCTGCTGGTGCGCTGGCAGGGATCGTGTGCGGAATTGTTGGTTATTATGTGATAGGATGATCTTAGTTATGGCTGTGCATAACGCTTCCGGTATTCCCTCGGGGTCTGCTGGAAGCGTTTTTTGAAGGAACGGTTAAAATAGGAAAGATTATCAAATCCCACTTCCGCTGCAATATCCAAAACCGAAGAATCGGAAGAGATCAAAAGTCTGGAAGCCATCGTCAGCCGGTATTCATTCAGATAGTCGATAAAGGACGTTCCCATCGTATTTTTAAAATATTTCATAAAATGTGACTGGCTTAAGCTGACTTCTTTTGCCACATCTTCGATCGTAATTTTTTCCATGTAATTATTTTCCACAAATTTTAAGATCAATTTCATTTTTTCCAGGGACTTGTAATCTTTTTTCTGGGCATTTCTGGAACTGCACTTATTGAAGAGAATATAAAACAGCATGAAAAGCTGGCTTTTGATGAAAAGCTGGTAAGCTGGCGGATTAGTTTTGCTGATCTCATCATTTGCATCGACGCAGGCAGAAATCTCTCCATAATAGGGATCACCGGGCTGATAGAGCACCGGAACCGTGAGTGTTCCGTCCATCAGTGGGGAAAAATAGTCGGTGCTGCAGGTGTCGGTCTGCTTGGATAAAAGAATCTGCGGATGAAAAATAATGTTTTCATATTCCATGCTTTCATTTTCGTATTGTTCGATCGAGTGTAACTGCCCCGGGATGATGAGTGCAAGCGTTCCGGCGCTGACCTGATATTGTGTGAAGTCCACAGTGATAATACCGTGCCCCTTCTTTATATAGATAAGCTCCATTTCGTCATGCCAGTGGATCGGCACATACGAAAAATCCAGTGGGATCGAGCACAGGTAAGTGATATATGGAAATAAAGGGTTTCCATGGGAGATTTTTTCCTGATAATTTTCGTATTCCAGTATATTCATAAGGTACATACTCCTTTGTGATGATTTTATTGTGCCGAAAACATGCACTTTGCGCTGCAATCTGGAAAATAAAACAACATGATTGAAAAGTGCACAAAAACAAGGTGCTCATTTTGTTATGTTTACACAATTTTAAAGAGGTTAAAATAATACATCATTTATAACATGATAGGATTGTACCACTTTTGTATGGAATATTACAAGAATAAAATGGCGTACCTGAATATAATATTAATCATAAAACATCGGTTTTACGAAAAAACACGAAAACAACTGCGGCAGAAAATGCGGCGGACAATACAATAAGCTTTCGCCAACAGGCGCAAGGAAAGGAGTAAATCATGAATTTACAGGAAATCGTAACAAAAAGAACAGGAAAAGCAATTTCCCAGTGCAGTAACGAAGAATTATATTTCTCTTTGCTTGAAATGACAAAAGGAATGGCAGAGGAGAAAGTCAGCAACGAGGGAAAAAGAAAATTATATTATATTTCAGCAGAATTCCTGATCGGAAAATTATTATCCAACAACCTGATCAATCTTGGAATTTATGAGGATGTAAAAAAATTACTGGCAGACAATGGCAAGAGCCTTGCAGAGATCGAGGAGGTTGAGCCGGAACCATCTTTGGGCAATGGTGGACTTGGACGTCTTGCAGCATGTTTCCTTGACTCTATCGCTACACTTGGTTTAAACGGTGACGGTGTTGGTTTAAATTACCACTACGGATTATTCAAACAGGTATTTGAGAACAATCTCCAGCATGAGACTCCAAACCCATGGATCGAGAAAGAGAGCTGGCTGACAAAGACAGATAGAGCATACACCATTCAGTTCGGTGGATTCAATCTGCAGTCCAGAATGTACGATATTGATGTATTAGGATATAACAACCGTACCACAAAGCTTCATTTATTCGATGTGGAGACCGTAGATGAGAGCCTGGTTGGTGAGGGAATTGATTTCGATAAAGAGGACATCAAAAAGAACCTTACATTATTCTTATATCCGGATGATTCTGATGATAAGGGACGTATCCTCCGTGTTTACCAGCAGTACTTCATGGTAAGCAATGCAGCAAGACTGATCATCGATGAGACACTTGCAAGAGGCGGCGATTTACACAAATTAAATGAGTACGCAGTAGTTCAGATCAACGATACACATCCAAGTATGGTAATTCCTGAACTGATCCGTTTATTAATGGAACGTGGAATCTTAATGGATGAGGCAATTGATATTGTATCCAAAACATGTGCTTACACAAACCATACTATTTTAGCAGAAGCTCTGGAAAAATGGCCGATCCATTTCCTGGAGAAAGCAGTTCCGCAGTTAATGCCAATCATTTACGAATTAAACAGCCGTGTTGTGAAAAAATTTGATGATAAATCCGTAGCGATCATCGATGATGAGAGACGTGTCCATATGGCACACATGGATATTCATTACGGCTACAGCATCAACGGTGTTGCATACCTTCACACAGAGATTTTAAAGAACTCTGAACTGAATAACTTCTACAAGATCTATCCTGAGAAGTTCAATAACAAGACAAACGGTATCACTTTCCGCCGCTGGTTATTACACTGTGACCCGGAACTCACTGCATTATTCGAATCCCTGATCGGCGACGGCTTCAAGAAAGATGCAACAGAACTTGAAAAATTAGGTGCATTTGTAAATGATGAAGCAGTATTACAGAAGATTCTTGATGTTAAGAATGCAAAGAAAGCAGAATTAAAAGATTATCTTGCAAAAACACAGGGTATCGAGTTAAATGAGAACTCTATTTACGATATCCAGATCAAGAGATTACACGAGTATAAGAGACAGCAGATGAACGCACTCTATGTGATCCACAAATACTTTGAGATCAAAGCAGGCAAAAAACCGGCTCGCCCGATCACTGTTATTTTCGGTGCAAAGGCAGCTCCGGCTTATATCATTGCAAAAGATATCATTCATCTGATCCTTTGCTTACAGGAGCTGATCAGCAAAGATCCTGAGGTTTCTCCATACTTAAAAGTTGTTATGGTAGAAAACTACAATGTAACATTAGCTGAAAAATTAATCCCGGCAGCAGATATCCATGAGCAGATTTCCCTTGCTTCCAAAGAGGCATCCGGAACATCCAACATGAAATTCATGTTAAACGGTGCAGTGGCGATCGGTACTATGGACGGTGCAAACGTTGAGATGCATCAGTTCGTTGGAGATGACAATATTTACATTTTCGGTGAGTCTTCTGAACAGGTGATTGAGCACTATGCAAAAGCAGATTATGTTTCCAGAAGCTACTATGACAATGATGAGAACATCAAACGTGCAATCGACTTCATCGTAAGCGATGAGATGATGGCAGTTGGATGCAGAGAAAACTTAGAGCGTCTTTACAATGAATTATTAAACAAAGACTGGTTCATGACATTACCGGATTTCGAGGAATATGTTGCTGCAAAAGAGCGCATCTTTGCAGATTACGAAGACCGTATGGCATGGGCGAAAAAAATGCTCGTAAACATGAGCCAGGCAGGCTTCTTCTCATCTGACAGAACCATTGCACAGTACAACGAAGACATCTGGCATCTGTAAAATTCAGCATCAGTAAAATTAGGGGAGTATATGATCTATATACAAAGTGGCGTGCGCCGTATGTAAAGTGCGGTGTGCGCCTCTTTTTTGTGTGTTGTAAAATCTGCCAACAACACATATAATGGGAGTAGGCAGTGAAACAGTGCCAGATACTGCGGAAGGAGAAAACTATGCACAGTAATGCTGGCAGGGAAATGAAGGAATCTGTTTTATAAATTGCTTGGAATATTTGGGTGTATGATTTATAATGTGCATATGCAGGGAGCAGTGTCACACTGATACTGCGGATTATCATATAAAGGACTTAATTTCATGAATAAAAAGAAATTTACATATATCACAGCGCTTACCCTGTTAAGCTTTACACTTATGACAGGCTGTACCAATGAGCGCAAAGAAAACCAGACTGCTTACCGTCAGATTGGAATCAATGCAATGGAAAGCGGCGATTACGCAGGAGCCGTGGATGCGTTTAACAGTGCTCTGGGACAGTGCATTGGGAAAATCACAGAGAACGAATTAGATATCTGCTACTATAAGGCAGCGGCACAGTATGCCGGTGGTGATCCGGCAGGGGCAGTGGACACTTACACAGCGATCATTGATTATGACAAAAAGGCAGCAGACGCTTATTATCTGCGCGGCTGTGTTTATCTGAAACAGGGGAATACCGAGGGTGCCGTTTCGGATTTTGATAAGGCAGTAAAAAATAACAGCAGCGATTACGAACTTTATGTCAACATTTACGAGAATCTTTCTGCTTATGATATGACGGAAAAAGGGGAAGAATACTTAAATAAAGCGTTTGATATCAAAGGCAACAGTGCTGAGGATTATGCATGGCGCGGAAGAATTTACTATGATCTTGGACAGTACGATAATGCCCAGACAGAGTTGAAGTCGGCTTTAGATAAGGAGAGCGTCATCGCAAATCTTTACATTGCGCAGGTGTATGAGGCGCAGGGCGATTCCGAAAACGCAGAGACCTATTATCAGAATTATGTAAACTCGGGAACTGCAGATTCCGAGGCAATGAATGCACTCGGAGAAATTGAGATGGCAAAAGGAAATTATTCCGGTGCACTCACTTATTTACAACAGGGCATTGCAATGGAAAATGTGACAAACAAAAGAGAACTGATGCAGAATCTCATCATTTGTTATGAATACACATCCGATTTTAATTCGGCATGGAACATGGTACAGGAGTATGTGCAGGCTTATCCGGAGGATGCGAGCGCACAGCGTGAATATATTTTCCTGAAAAACCGTATGGAACAGACAGCACCTGCGGAGAATACAGAGGAAGCCGTGACGGAGGATACACAGGCAGTGGAAGATACACAGACACCGGAAGAAGCACAGACACTGGAAGATACCTCAGCACAGTAAAAGAGGACAACCACAGGAAGCAATAACGGAGAATAGAATGGCAGAAGCATTTAAAATAGAAGAGATAGAAGAAAAAGTAATTCTTGTAGGCGTGAGTGAGCAGGATGGAGATGACGCAGAGGATTCTGTTGCAGAGCTTGCAGAACTGGTAAAAACAGCAGGAGCAACGGTGGTCGGAACTATGATCCAGAAGCGGGAACTCATTCATCCGGGGACTTATATCGGTTCTGGAAAGGTGGCGGAATTAAAGTTACTTGTGGAGGAACTTGGTGCAACCGGAATTGTGTGTGACGATGAACTTTCCCCGGCGCAGCTTCGCAATCTGGAAGACATGCTGGATACAAAAGTGATGGACCGCACACTGATCATTCTGGATATTTTTGCAGCAAGAGCAACTACCAGTGAGGGAAAAATCCAGGTGGAACTGGCACAGTTAAAATACCGTCTGAGCAGGCTGACCGGACTTGGGCGCTCCATGTCAAGACTTGGAGGCGGAATCGGTACGAGAGGTCCGGGTGAGAAAAAGCTGGAAATCGACAGACGACTCATCAAAGACCGGATCGCACAGCTGAACCGGGAATTGAAAGAAGTACGGCAGCACCGTGATATCACCCGTGCACAGCGGGAAAAAAATCAGATGCCGGTGGCTGCGATCGTGGGATACACAAATGCAGGAAAATCAACACTTATCAATACACTGACCAATGCCGGAGTTCTGGAGGAGGACAAGCTATTTGCAACGCTTGATCCTACCACAAGAGTGCTGGAACTGTCGGGACAGCAGCAGATATTGGTGACAGATACCGTCGGATTTATCCGCAAACTGCCGCATCATCTGATCGAGGCATTTAAAAGCACGCTGGAGGAGGCAAAATACGCAGACTATATTTTACATGTGGTAGATGCTTCCAATCCGCAGCATGAGAAGCAGATGCTGATCGTATATGAGACACTGGCAAATCTGGATGTGAAAGACAAGATGGTGATCACGCTGTTCAACAAGCAGGATGCAAGGATGGACAGCGAGCCGCTGCATGATTTTAAAGCAGATCATACGCTGCCGATCTCAGCGAAAAATGGAACCGGGTTAGAGGAATTAAAGAATCTTTTATCCGAGCTCCTGCGTGAAAATAAAATCCTCGTGGAGCGGACAGTGCCGTATGCAAATGCAGGCGTGATCCAGCTTGTCCGCAAATCCGGTGAACTGTTGGAAGAAGAATACCGTGAGGATGGAATCTATATCCGTGCTTACGTGCCAATGGAAATTTATGCAAAATTATAAAAATGACAAATGTAGTTTATCTGGGAAGAAAGGAACACTAAAAATGATATTATTGATTAAAAACGGACATGTCATCAATCCGGCGACAGAGACAGACGAAGTGGCAGACATTCTCGCCGAGGATGGAAAAGTCGTAAAAATGGAAAAAAACATCAAGGCAAAGGCAGACCGTGTGATCGATGCAAAAGGCTGCTATGTTATGCCGGGATTTATTGATATGCATGTGCATTTGAGAGATCCGGGACAGGAGCAGAAAGAGACGATCGAGACAGGCTGTAATGCGGCGGCACACGGCGGATACACAACTATCCTTGCAATGCCGAACACAAAGCCGGTGGTAGATAATCCGGATGTTGTGAAATACGTGCAAAATAAAGCAAAAACAGTTGGTGTCGTGAATGTTTTACAGGTGGGAGCCATCACAAAAGGACAACAGGGAAAAGAATTAGCAGATATCCGGGGCATGTACGAAGCGGGAATTCCGGCGATCAGTGAAGATGGCAGATCCGTTATGAATTCCGAACTTTACCGGGAGGCGATGGAGATCGCAGCAGAACTTGATATCCCGGTACTTGCCCACTGTGAGGACATTAACCTTGTAAATGGCGGCGTTATGAATGAGGATGCGCATTCCAAAGAGCTTGGTTTAAGAGGAATCACCAATTCGGTAGAAGATATCATTGTGGCAAGAGATATCATGTTAAGTGGGGACACCGGAGCAAAATTACATTTGTGTCACTGTTCAACAAGAGATTCTGTAAAAATGGTACGGTATGCAAAAATGGAGCAAATGAAAGTAACAGCAGAGGTATGCCCGCATCATTTCACACTGACCTCGGATGATATCCATAAAATCGAGCCGTCCATCGATCAGGAGAAAAAACTTGCGATCGATGCAGATGCGGATACAAACTTTAAAATGAATCCGCCGCTTCGTTCCAGAGAAGACGTGCAGGCATTAAAAGAAGGACTGCGTGACAATATTATGGATGTGATTTCCACAGACCATGCACCGCATACATTTGAGGAGAAAAATACATCCATGAAAAAAGCGCCATTTGGGATCGTCGGACTTGAGACAGCCGCATGCCTCACTTACACGGAACTTGTTTTGCAGGGCTACCTTACACCGATGCAGATGGCAGAGAAGATGAGTTATAACCCGGCAAAGATTGTTGGAATTGACAAGGGCGATATCCAGCCGGGCAAAATTGCAGACATCGTGATCTTTGATCCGGAAAAAACATATAAGATTGACAAAACGAAATTTGCAAGTAAAGGACGCAACACACCGTTTGACGGAAGAGAAGTAACCGGAAAAGTGATGGCAACCATCGTGGATGGACGTGTTGTTTACGAGGCAGAAGCATAGGAACACACCATATTAAGAGCTACAGAGGCAAACATTTGAAGTAAGAATGTAAAGTAGTTGAGAGAGTGAAAAAGCGAGGAAGTACAAAGATGGCAGAAAAATTTGAAGAGACAGCGATCATCATCCGTCAGGAAGAAATCGCAGATGATATTTACAGTATGTGGCTGCACACTGACCAGATTGCAGCACATGCGAAAGCAGGACAGTTTGTTTCTGTTTATTGTAATGATGGAAGCAGACTGCTTCCAAGACCGATCAGTATTTGTGAGATTGATAAAAAGGATGGCGCAATCCGTCTGGTGTATCGTGTAGCAGGGAAAGGAACAGCAGAATTTTCTGGCATGCATACAGGCGCACAGCTTCGCATTGTAGGGCCTCTTGGAAATGGATTCCCAAAGAAAGAGAAAAAAGCCTTTTTGATCGGAGGCGGAATAGGAATACCTCCAATGTTACAGCTTGCAAAAGAGTTAAACTGTGAGAAACAGATTGTGTTAGGATTCCGCGATGAGCTGTTTTTGATGGATGAGTTTAAAAAGCAGGGCAAAGTTTACGTGGCAACCGAGGATGGAAGCGCAGGAACTGAGGGAAATGTTTTGGATGCGATCCGTGAAAATGGACTGGACGCAGAGATTATTTATGCCTGCGGACCAATGCCAATGCTTCGTGCCTTAAAAGAATATGCAGAGAAAAATCACATCGAGTGCTGGATCTCCATGGAGGAGCGTATGGCATGCGGTATTGGTGCGTGCCTTGCCTGTGTATGTCAGTCAAAAGAAAAAGACGCACACAGCAACGTGAAGAACAAACGAATCTGTAAAGAAGGACCTGTATTCCGTGCAGAGGAGGTAGAATTCTAATGAACATGAAAGTAGATTTATGTGGAGTAACCTTAAACAATCCTGTCATGACTGCTTCCGGTACATTTGGTTCCGGCGCAGAGTATGCAGAGTTTGTGGATCTGAATAAATTGGGAGCTGTTGTGACAAAAGGTGTTGCAAATGTTCCGTGGCCGGGAAATCCGACACCGCGTGTCGCAGAAGTATATGGCGGTATGTTAAATGCAGTAGGACTTCAGAACCCTGGAATTGATCTTTTTGTGGAGCGCGACATTCCTTTTTTAAAACAGTTTGATACAAAAATCATGGTGAATGTATGTGGACATTCCACAGAGGAATATATTGAAGTAGTGGAACGGTTGAGAGACCAGCCGGTAGACCTTTTAGAAATCAACATTTCCTGCCCGAATGTCAAAGAGGGTGGAATTGCATTTGGTCAGGATCCAAAAGCAGTAGAAGCTATCACAAAGGAAATGAAAAAACATGCTGCACAGCCGGTCATCATGAAGCTTTCCCCGAATGTGACAGATATTACAGAGATGGCGAGGGCGGCAGAGGCAGGAGGCGCAGACGGACTGTCGCTGATCAACACCATCACAGGCATGAAAATCGATATCAACCGCCAGAAGTTTGTGCTTGCCAATAAGACAGGCGGCATGTCAGGTCCGGCCATTCACCCGGTCGCTGTCCGCATGGTTTATCAGACTGCCCAGGCAGTCAGACTGCCGATCGTCGGAATGGGTGGGATCATGAATGCAGAGGATGCGATTGAAATGATCCTTGCCGGAGCTACCGCAGTATCTGTAGGTACCGCAAATTTCACGAATCCGCATGTGACAGAGGAGATCGTCGCAGGAATCAGAGATTATATGGAGCGTTATCAGGTTGCCGATATCAAAGATCTGGTTGGCGCAGTGCATGAATAAGAAACAAATGCCAAAGAGAAAATAATGGATCACAGGAAATAAAGATCAGGAGGAAATGACAAGATGGAGAGTTATAAGAGCGAATTTATCGATTTTATGGTAGAGAGTGATGTTTTAAAATTTGGAGATTTTACGTTGAAAAGTGGACGTAAATCCCCATTTTTCATGAATGCAGGAGCCTATGTGACAGGTTCCCAGTTAAAGAGACTTGGAGAGTACTATGCAAAGGCAATCCATGATAACTATGGAGATGATTTCGATGTGCTGTTCGGACCGGCATATAAGGGAATCCCGCTTGCAGTTGTCACAGCGATCGCATACAGTGAATTATATGGAAAAGAAGTCCGTTACTGCTCAGACAGAAAAGAAGCAAAAGACCACGGAGCTGACAAGGGCGGTTTCCTCGGAAGCAGCTTGAAAGATGGCGACAGAGTTGTCATGATCGAGGACGTGACCACTTCCGGAAAATCCATGGAAGAGACTGTTCCAAAAGTAAGAGGAGCAGCAGACGTTGAGATCGTTGGTCTTATGGTAAGTTTAAACCGTATGGAAGTCGGACAGGGCGGAAAAGTAAGCGCACTGGATGAAATCAAAGAAAAATACGGTTTTGAAGGAAAAGCAATTGTCACAATGGCAGAGGTGACAGAGTACCTTTACAACAGAGAACACAATGGCAGAGTCGTGATCAACGATGAGATCAAAGCCGCTATTGACAAATACTACGAAGAATATGGATGCAAATAAGAAAGGCAGCGAGCGCTGCCCGTTGATACGGAAAGGTAAGCACCGGGTACTGGCATTCGTGTTTTTTCTGATTTATTTCGCTGTGCTGTTCTATTTCCTCTTTTTTTCCGAGGAGATGGGGCGGACTTATTCAGAGAGAGCGTATCATTACAATCTGATTCCGTTTCATGAGATCATGCGGTTTGTCAAATATCGGCATGTGCTTGGATGGCAGGCTGTAGTGCTCAATATCTGGGGAAATATCATTGCATTTATGCCTTTTGGTTCATTTTTGCCGATCTATTCAAAAAGATGCAGAAATGTGTGGATGACGGTGCTATACAGTTTTGAACTGAGTCTGCTTGTGGAACTGCTTCAGCTTGTGTTTAAGGTGGGTAGTTTTGATGTGGATGATCTGTTTTTGAACACGATCGGTGGACTGCTTGGTTATCTGGTGTACAAAGGATTGCTTTATTTGTGGAAAAGATATGAAAAAGCAAGGCATATAGTGAATAAGTAAGAAGCAGATTTTTATGGATCTGCGAATCGTACATGGAAAAGTAAGAAAAAGAATATGAGTGGCAGGGGATCATTATGGCACAGAGAAGACGTAGAAAATACGGATATAAGTTTACAGAGAAGACACAGTCAAAAAAGGGAATTGTAGCTTTTATTCTGGCTGTGCTTTCGATTGCAATTTTTATTTATGTAATTGTAAATTCATTTCATCATGGCGGAAATGGAAGCATGTACCTTGGAAGTGCAGGAGTGTCCTCTATGCTGGTAGCACTGGTCGCTGTGGTACTGGCAGTGATGAGCCTTCGGGAGGAGGAGTCTTTTAAGCTGTTTCCATATATGTCGACTGTGCTGTCGTTTCTTGCAGCCGGTATGTGGATTGCAATTTATGTAATTGGATTTATGATATAATAAAGACTGCCGAGCGAAGCGAGTGTAGATAATGATTATGAAGCATAGCTTCATAATATAGTAATAAGGGAGATCAGGATGGGATACAGAGATATTTATAAGGAGTCAAATGAGCAGGCAGAGGAGCGTTTTTTGCTTGTGATGGAGCGTATTGCAGAGATCGCAGAAGAAACGGACGTGCCGGAGAAATTTGACGATTATTTTAAAAAGACCGCAGCATTTTTGTTACAGTTAAAGAGTGTGTCAGAGAAAGCAGAGGCAGATACATTAATAGATGCTTCTCTTACAGAGTGTGAAAAACGGAATGCAGGTCTTTATGATGATATTAAAGCGGAAAATTATGGAAAAAGTTATGGAAATCCGACTTATGCAGTAGAAAAACTGGGAGAAGAGTACGGACAGATTTTATCTGCACTGTATGCAGAGTGTCGTAAACGTATTACGGATGCCTATGCTGCAAAAAAAATGAACGTGACGATCACCGCAGAATTATTTGTTGAGATCTATAATTATTTTGAAGACAAAGAGGGGATTGATAAAACTGCAATTGAGCAGGCGGTTTACTGGTATTTCCATGATTACAGTGAAATCTTTATCGAAGATTCTGTGCGTGAACTTGTGGATTCCGAAGAAGATTTCTTATATCAGATCGTGATGAACTCAGATTTGAACGACTTGCGTTATCTCTACCAGTATGGTCAGCATATCGGAAAAAATGAGACCGGAATCGCGGCATTTTTAAATGGCATGTCTGACGAAGAGATTCAGGCAATGGCAGATACTTACACAGAAGGATACCGCATTGGTTTTGCGGCAACTGGAAAAGATTTGTCAAAGAAAACAACGGCACAGGTACGTTACCCGATCGGTTTTGAGCGCATGGTGCGTGCCGCAGTAAAAAATCTGGAAAAATTAAATTTAAAAGTAACAATGCGAGCATGTTCCTCCGCAGCAAATAAACAGTATGATTATGACCACAAAGAGGACAAAGCATTATATTATGATAAGGCATATGTGGAGAGACGTCTGGAAGTAATGAAAACTTCTTTTGAAGAGATGAAAAAACTTGCAAACGGTCAGGCTGGTCCTGCTGTTATCGAAGTGTTTGGCGAGATTCCATTTTCTCCGGAGACCAAAAAAGAGGTATTAAAGCTGGATGAAAAACAGCAGCAGTTAAGTGTTTACGATATGAGCATGTCGGGACAGATCACAAATCAGTATATTATCGGTGAGGAGCGCAGCTTTACGATTATTGCATATCCGGTGCCTGAGATTGGTGAGAAGTTTGAAGAAATTTTTGCCGAGACAGTCAAGATCAATACATTGGATTATACTTTATACCAGAATATGCAGCAGAAGATCATTGATGTATTAGATCAGGCTGAAAAAGTGCATATCACCGGTAAAAATGGTAATAAGACAGACCTCTATGTTTCTATCTGGCCATTAAAAGATGCCACAAAGGAATCTGCATTTGAAAACTGTGTGGCAGATGTCAACATCCCGGTAGGTGAAGTGTTTACTTCCCCGGTATTAAAAGGAACAACCGGAAAATTGTTTGTCAGTCAGGTTTATCTGAATGAACTGAAATACCTCAATCTCGAAATTGATTTTGAGGACGGAATGATCAGAGATTACACCTGCACAAACTTTGAAAAAGAGGAAGAGTGCAGAAAATATATCAAAGAGAATGTCTTAATGAATCATGAGACACTGCCAATGGGTGAGTTTGCGATCGGAACCAACACCACAGCTTACCGCATGGCAAGAGATTTTGATATTGCAGATAAATTGCCAATCCTGATCGCAGAAAAGACAGGACCTCACTTTGCAGTGGGAGATACCTGCTATTCCCACGAGGAGGACATGGTGACTTATAACCCGGATGGAAAACAGATCGTTGCAAGAGAAAACGATTTTTCAAAACTCCGCAGCGAGGATATGAGCAAGGCATATTTCAACTGTCATACAGATATTACCATTCCTTATGATGAGCTTGACAAGATTACAGTCATCCGTAAGGATGGAACGACAGAAGATATTATTTCCGATGGACGTTTTGTGCTCGCAGGAATCGAAGAACTGAATAAGCCGCTGGACCGCTAAACGGGAAAAATATAAAATTCTGGATACTGCCAAAATAATAGGATTATTTGACGGTGTCCGGAATTTTTATATTTGACAAAACAGTTGATAATTATGTAATAAGATTACAACAATATATAAATACATTTAATAAAACAAATAACAATTATTAATTGGACTTCTTAATTAAGATATATTATAATGAGCGCAAGAGAGAAAAATAATGACGATAGACAATTGCGAAACTCATGAAAATCTAAATTGAATTGTGAAAAATTAACAAAAGCTTGAGAAAACACTGGGGAGCGGTCGGTACTTAGAAGGCAGGAACGATGTCAATCGTGACTGGCTTCTTAGTACCGTTACCAGCGACACGTAGCGAGAGCGTGTTTTCGAAAATTTTGTTAATTTTGAACAATTGAAAGAAGAGTAGGATGAGTTTCGCAAACGCCTAAGTAATAACGACAAGAAAAGGAGACGAATATCATGGCAAAAGTTGGTATTGTAATGGGCAGTGACTCAGATATGCCGGTGATGGCAAAAGCAGCAGATATATTAGAAAAATTAGGAATCGATTACGAGATGACGATCATCTCAGCACACCGTGAACCGGATGTTTTCTTTGAGTATGCAAAATCGGCTGAGAGCAAAGGTTTTAAAGTCATCATTGCCGGAGCAGGAATGGCGGCGCATCTTCCGGGTATGTGTGCAGCAATTTTTCCAATGCCAGTCATTGGTATTCCGATGCATACAACTTCCCTCGGCGGAAGAGATTCTTTATATTCCATCGTGCAGATGCCATCCGGTATCCCGGTAGCAACCGTAGCGATCAATGGTGGAGCAAATGCAGGACTTCTTGCAGCTAAAATCCTTGCAACTTCAGACGAAGCTTTGTTAGAGAGACTGAAAGCTTACTCTAAAGATCTGAAGGAGCAGGTTCAGGCAAAAGATGCAAGATTACAGGAAGTTGGATACAAGAACTATTAAATGTTTACGAAACTCCTGCTAGTCATCCTTAAATTGTTCAAAATTAACAAAATTCTCGAAAACACGCTCCCGCTACGTGTCGCTGGTAACGGTACTAAGAAGCCAGTTGCGACTTGCGTTGCACCTGCCTTCTAAGAACCGACCGCTCCCCAGTGTTTTCTCAAGCTTTTGTTAATTTTTCACAATTCAATTTAGGTTTTCATGAGTTTCGCAATTATTTAAATAAGAACTACTAAAAAGGAGAGAAAAATGGATTATAAGAACGCAGGTGTAGATATTGAGGCTGGATATGAATCAGTGGAATTAATGAAAAAATATGTAAAGGAAACCATGCGTCCGGAAGTGTTAGGCGGACTCGGTGGATTTTCCGGTGCTTTTTCCATGGAAGTAATCAAGGGAATGGAGGAGCCGGTACTTTTATCTGGTACAGACGGATGTGGAACAAAAGTAAAATTGGCATTTCTTTTGGACAAGCATGATACGATTGGTATTGACTGTGTTGCAATGTGTGTCAATGATGTTGCCTGCGCAGGTGGTGAACCATTATTTTTCTTAGATTATATTGCATGTGGCAAAAACTATCCGGAAAAAATCGCAACGATCGTAAGCGGTGTGGCAGAGGGCTGTAAGCAGTCCGGCTGTGCTCTGATCGGTGGCGAGACAGCAGAACATCCGGGACTGATGCCGGAAGATGAATATGATCTTGCCGGGTTTACTGTAGGTGTGGTAGATAAAAAAGACATCATTACAGGAGAGAACTTAAAGGCTGGTGACGTGCTGATCGGTATGGCTTCCACTGGCGTACATTCCAACGGCTTTTCCCTTGTCAGAAAAATCTTTAAAATGGATAAAGAAACATTAAATACATATCACGAGGAACTCGGTAAGACATTGGGCGAAGCATTGCTTGCACCGACAAGAATTTATGTCAAGGCTTTGAAAAACGTGAAAGAAGCAGGTGTTCGGGTCAAGGCGTGCAGCCATATCACAGGTGGCGGTTTCTATGAGAATGTTCCTAGAATGTTACCGGAAGGCAAACATGCAGTCATCAAAAAAGACAGCTATGAAGTACCGGCTATCTTTAAAATGATGGAGAGAGAGGGAAATGTTGAGGAACACATGATGTACAATACTTACAACATGGGTATTGGAATGATCGTTGCGGTTGATCCTGCGGATGTGGAGAAAACTATGGAAGCAATGCGTGCAGCCGGAGACACCCCATATGTGATTGGTGAGATCAAAGACGGCGAAAAAGGAGTAACTTTATGCTAAAAGTTGCAGTTTTAGTATCCGGCGGTGGTACGAACCTTCAGGCAATTTTAGATGCAATAGACAATGGAACGATCACCAATGCAAAAGTGGAAGTTGTGATCAGCAACAACAAAAATGCATACGCTTTAGAACGTGCGAAAAATCATGGGATCGAGGCTCTTTGCATTTCTCCGAAGGACTACGGGACAAGAGATGCGTTCAACAAAGCATTTCTGGAAAAATTAGATGACTGCCAACCGGATTTAATAGTTCTTGCGGGATTTTTGGTTGTGATCCCGAAGCAGATGATCGAAAAATACAGAAACCGTATCATCAATATCCATCCATCCCTGATCCCATCTTTCTGTGGAACCGGTTATTACGGACTGAAAGTCCATGAGGGTGTGCTATCCCGCGGTGTAAAAGTGACCGGAGCAACGGTACATTTTGTGGATGAGGGAACAGACACAGGTCCTATCATTTTACAGAAGGCAGTGGAAGTAGAGCAGGATGACACACCGGAAATCCTGCAGAGACGTGTCATGGAGAAGGCAGAGTGGATCATCATGCCGAAGGCGATCGACCTGATCGCAAACGGAAAAGTCTCTGTCGTAGATGGCAGAGTCCGAATTGACGAGAATAAGTAATAGCGAAAACGAAAGAAGAGTTTCGCCAATATTTCATAGAGAAGGAGAATCCGCATGAAAGTATTAGTAGTAGGAAGTGGCGGCCGAGAACATGCAATCTGCACCAGTGTTGCAAAAAGTCCGCGTGTAGACAAAATCTACTGTGCACCTGGCAATGCCGGAATCGCAGCACTTGCAGAGTGTGTGCCGATCGGTGCGATGGAATTTGATAAATTAGTTGCTTTTGCAAAAGAAAAAGAAATTGATTTTACGATTGTTGGAATGGATGATCCGTTAGTTGGCGGAATTGTGGACGTATTTGAGGCAGAGGGACTTAAAGTATTCGGTCCGAGAAAAAATGCGGCAATCTTAGAGGGTTCCAAGGCATTTTCCAAAGACCTTATGAAAAAATACAACATTCCGACCGCAGCATACGAGAACTTTACTGATCCGCAGGCGGCACTTGCTTATCTGGAGACAGCAAAAATGCCGATCGTTTTAAAAGCGGACGGACTGGCGCTCGGAAAAGGCGTTTTAATTTGCAATACATTAGAGGAAGCAAAAGCCGGTGTCAAAGAGATCATGGAGGATAAGAAGTTCGGAACAGCCGGAAATACCATGGTCATCGAAGAGTTTATGACCGGACGTGAAGTGTCCGTTTTATCTTTTGTGGATGGAAAGACCATTAAGATCATGTCCTCCGCACAGGATCACAAACGTGCAAAAGACGGCGATCAGGGCTTGAATACCGGAGGAATGGGAAACTTTTCTCCAAGTCCATTCTATACAAAAGAAGTGGATGATTTCTGTAAAAAATATATTTATCAGGCAACAGTCGATGCAATGGCGGCAGAGGGCAGACCATTTACAGGTGTTATTTTCTTTGGACTGATGCTGACAGCAGACGGACCGAGAGTGTTAGAGTATAATGCCAGATTTGGTGATCCGGAAGCACAGGTTGTTCTTCCAAGAATGAAAAATGATATCATTGATGTGATGGAAGCCTGCGTGGATGGAAAATTGGATACAATTGATCTCCAGTTTGAAGATAATGCGGCAGTCTGCGTTGTGCTCGCATCTGACGGTTATCCGGTGGCTTATGAAAAAGGATTTGAGATCACCGGACTTGAGAAGTTTGAGGGAAAAGAGGATTACTTCTGTTTCCATGCCGGAACAAAATTCAATGAGGCAGGAAAAATTGTGACCAACGGCGGACGTGTTCTTGGAATCACAGCGACAGGAGCCAATTTAAAAGAAGCGAGAAAAAAAGCCTACGAGGCAACCGAGTGGGTAAACTTCGCCAATAAATACATGCGCCATGATATTGGAAAAGCAATTGACGAGGCGTAATATTTTTTGAATTTAAAATCGTTCAGACCGGATGCATCGGTTTTCGGAAAGTCAGATGGAGTTCTTATGATTCGAAAACGGTGGAAAAGGTCTGAGCGTTTTTTTTTCTTATAGTAATGGAAATTCCGCGAAGTCTGAATTCTATTAGATTCAGAAAAGAAAGACGTGGAATAATTGCGAAAAAACATTGCATATTTGCCCCAATCGGGTATAATTACAGTTGGTACATTCCAGCTTTGGAATGAATTTCAGGAAAAACGGACTGGAAAAATAATTCCGGAAACAGTTTTTCCAAAAAGCAGGGAGAATTACATGTCACAATCTGTAATGATTAAAAGCAACAAATATGGTATTAATCTGGTGCTGGATCCGAATATACCATTTGTGGAATTGTTAAAGGATGTTATTGAGAAGTTCAAGGCATCGGAAAAATTCTTTAAAAATGCTGAATTAGCCATTTCTTTTGAGGGAAGGAAGCTTTCGGAAGAGGAAGAAAACCGTATTATCGAGGCAATCACAGAGAATACGACGATTCAGATTTTATGCATCGTACAAAATGGCAGTGAACAGGAAGCAGTCATGAAACAGCAGATTGAGTACTATCAGGCAGTACAGCAGCAGTTTATGAATGCAAACACCGGTTCCGGAGATTTTTACAGAGGAACTTTGCGTTCCGGACAGGTTATCGAAAGTGAATCCAGCGTAACCATTATCGGGGATGTGAATCCCGGTGCGAAGATTATCTCGCAGGGGAATATCGTCATTCTTGGAGCGTTGAAAGGAAATGCGCATGCGGGCAGCGCTGGCGACCGCAATTGTTTTATTTTTGCGCTTGATATGAACCCAATCCAGATTCAGATCGGTGATCTGATCGCCAAGAGCCCGGATAAAGAAAAAACGAGAAAACATCTGTTGAGACGTGAAAAAGTTCAGACCGCAGAGTCCCAGATCGCAGTGGCGAGGGATGGCAATATTTATATTGAGCCGGTCACAAAAGATATTTTAAACAGAATGTAAAATGCGAAATGCACAGGAGGAAATCATGAGCGAAGTTATTGTAATCACATCCGGAAAGGGTGGAGTAGGTAAGACAACTACAACAGCAAATGTAGGAACAGGTCTTGCACAGTTAAATAAAAAGGTAGTAATGATTGATACCGATATCGGTCTTCGTAACTTAGACGTTGTTATGGGATTAGAGAACCGTATTGTATACAATCTGGTTGATGTTATTGAGGGCAAATGTCGTTTGAAACAGGCGCTCATCAAGGATAAAAAGTATCCTGAATTATGTCTGTTACCATCCGCGCAGACAAGAGATAAGGATGCCGTGACACCGGAGCAGATGGTAGAGCTGATCGATGAACTGAGAAAAGAATTTGATTACATTTTACTTGACTGCCCGGCTGGAATTGAGCAGGGATTTAAGAATGCCATTGCAGGCGCAGACAGAGCACTGGTTGTCACAACACCTGAGGTATCTGCAATCCGTGATGCAGACAGAATCGTTGGCTTGCTGGAAGCAAATGAGATGAAACGTATCGACCTTATCGTAAACCGTCTGAGAATGGATATGGTAAAACGTGGAGATATGATGAAAGTAGAAGATGTTACGGATATCCTTGCAGTAAATCTGATCGGTGCAGTACCAGATGATGAACATATCGTTGTTTCTACAAACCAGGGTGAACCATTGGTTGGTTCTGACTGTCTTGCAGGAAAAGCATATGCCAATATCAGCAGACGTATTATAGGAGAAGAGGTTCCATTTTTAGACTTGGAAGTAAAACAGGGTGTATTTGGAAAATTAATGGATTTATTTAAGAAAAACTAAGGGGGGAGAAGCCACATGGGTTTAATGGATTTGTTCAAAAAGAAAAGTTCTGGTGACGTTGCAAAGGATCGTTTGAAACTTTTACTTGTATCTGACCGTGCCAACTGCTCTCCTGAGATGATGGAAATGATCAAACGGGATATTATCCAGGTAATTTCCAAGTACATGGACATTGATGCAGATGCGTTGGATGTGAAGATCACAGAGACAGAATCTGACTCCAATAATGGTATGGTTCCAGCATTATTTGCAAATATCCCGATCAAGGATATGAAGCATAAACCGGATAAACGCTAAGATTTATAACCGGAGTTTGACTTACCGTAGTGTCGCAGATTTTGTGGTGCTTTCTCAGGGGGTGAAGGGGCAGATATAAGCGTCCTCTCACAAGTCTTGATTTTATAGGTTTATGA
>ENA-ORTT01000060-ORTT01000060.1-human-gut-metagenome-genome-assembly--contig:-NODE-60-length-134764-cov-39.260799_pt1 | contig 134764 bp, 109 predicted proteins | sample MGYA00242074_ERZ509197 | MGnify/ENA primary metagenome ERZ509197 (study PRJEB26280, sample SAMEA2338789) | human gut metagenome | biome: human gut; feature: human-associated habitat; material...
GGAATTTAAGATAGTCATTGAACAAATAAAGCATGATATTTTGGAGTTAAAAAGTCGATTGAACTATAATGAGATTTAATAAACTTTTTTGTCTGACTGAGAAAATTAATAATAAACTTACACAGCACTTTAGCCAGAACAGGTTAGAGTGCTTTTTTCATACCATAAAAGGAGGCGGTTGAAGCACAACGCATACCGAGCAGTGATTTACATGTAAGGAATATAAGGATGGAGTAGTTATTTCGAAAACGATGTACTAGGAATTGATGAATTCACATGGCTGCCTGAAACGGAATCCGAAATTGACACCCCAATAACTAAATATTATAATATTCTATACGGCTTTAATAGTATTGTATTATATGCGTGATTAAGTGAAATACGTTAATGATAAGGAGAATGCAAATGGGGGGCTTAAAGTGCAAAATGTGCGGAAGTAATCTGGACATAGGGGATTCGATTACTGTCTGTAAATGCGAAAAATGTGGAACGAGCCAGACAGTTCCGGATATAGAGGACGATAAAGAACTTAAGCTGTTTGAGCGTGCCGGGAGACTGCGTTTTAACTGCGATTTTGATAAAGCAGCAGGAATATATAATACAATAACTGACAGTTACACAGAGGAAGCAGAAGGATACTGGGGATTAATCCTTTGCAAATATGGTATTGAATATGCGGATAATGCGAGTGGGAAAAAGGTACCTGTTTGTCACAGAATCTCTTATGATAGTGTAATGGATGATGAAGATTTTGAACTTGTTATGGAGAATTCAGATTCAGAGTCAAGAGCAATATTCAGGGAAGAAGCGAAGATAATAGAGGAAAATCGTAAGAAATATATTCAGATTGCTGAAAGTGAACAGCCATACGATATATATATAAGCTACAGGGCAAAAGATGATAATGGAGATAAGACGGCTGTTAGTGAAATAGCAGGACATTTATATAACAAGCTGACATCAGCCGGATACAGTGTATTTTTATCAGAAGCCGCACTTAAAGGAAAAAAGCAATCAGACTGTGAACCATACATATATTCAGCTCTTAATTCAGCAAATGTTATGCTTGCACTTGGTACATCATATGATGATTATAACGATGTCTGGGTTAAGAATGAATGGAACAGATATCTTGAGATAGCAGAAAAGAATAAGAACAAATGTCTTATTCCATGTTATAAAGATGTTGATGAATATGATATTCCTAAAGAATTTGCAGGTCTGAAGGTGTGCCAGCTTGGAAATGATGATACATTTAATAATATAATGGCTGAGATTGCAAATGTGGTGAAGCCGGAATCAGTTAACCAGCCAGCACCAGAACCAGAAAAGGCTGAACCAGCGGAAGAGATTGAACTTGAAGAAATAGAAATTATCGAACCGGTGGATATCAATAAGCTGCTTGATGAGGGATTTTCTGCAATTTCAGATAAGAACTGGAAAGAAGCCAATAAGCTTTTCTTTCAGGTTCTTGATGAAGAACCTGATAATTCAAAGGCATACTGGGGACAGCTTCTTGTGCAGCAGGAATGCACTAATGCAAGAGAAATGGCAGATAATCTGTACCTTCAGGTAATTGGAAATACATCAGATAATACATATGAACTGGAAATCAGAGACAGGCGTCAGGAGATAAAGGACAAGTATCCTGTTGCTAATCTGTTCTCAGAAGAAGAGTATGCGAATCTGTTTGATGTACATTTTAACTATCAGTCAGGTGTTGAGAATACAAAGAGTGCCATTGCAGCTAATAATGAGCATTACATATTAAGCGATAATGAGCTTTTCAAGAGGGCAAAGCAGAATGCCGATGCTGAGGTGGCAGCCGGAATAGAAGAATTTGTTGCTAATGTAAACAGGCATCTTGACGAGATATTAAAGAATGTCACAGAACAGGAACAACAGGAGATAGAGGAAGCCAGACAGCAGGAGACAGCATATTTTTCAAAGCTTGAGGATGCATTTAAGAAGGCAGACGATATGGCAAATGCTAATCTTTCCAACAGTGAAGCAGAATACCAGAAAGACCATGATTCGTGGGAGTATGAGAGAGATAATCTTGAGGAAGCCAGACAGCAGTGGGTTAAGGATGTTGAAGAGAAGCAGAAGGAACATGATGAGTGGCTGGCTGTAAATGGCGTAGCTATTGAAGAATGGAATGCCAAGAAGAAAGAATATAATGACAACAAGCAGAAACTTGAATATGAGTTAAAGAGACTTCAGGAAGATAAAGGATTTATAGAAGGTTTTATGGCTGGGGCAAAAGCAGCCAAGAAGGATAAGGAAATAATGAATGTAAGGATTGAATTATCACGGCTGGCATTGCCTAAAGAACCGATAATGCCTAAAGAACCGGTTATTCCACCGGAACCGGCATTGAGAAGAGAACCGGAAAAGCCTGATTATGACATAATGATTGGACGAAACGATGTACTTGATACATTCAGAAGTCTTATGGCGTAATGAGTATTTATAAGAAAGGGGATAAGTATGAAATATTCAAATGTTGTTGTTGCCGGAGGCGGAGTGCTTGGAAGCCAGATTGCTTTTCAGGCAGCATATTGTGGATTTAATGTAACTATCTGGTTAAGAAGCGAGGGGTCTATTGGAAGAACACAGCCTAAGATTGACCATCTTAAGCAGACTTATATTGAAGCTATTGAGAAGATGGCAGAGGATAAGAATGCGTGGTGTGCAGGACTTGCGGATGAAGATACATTTGACAAGGAAGAGTGTCTTAAGAAGGTTGAAAATGCATATGCTAATCTCAAGCTTGAACTTGATATGGCTAAGGCTGTTGCAGATGCAGACCTTGTAATTGAGTCAATGGCTGAGAATGAGAAGGACAAGATTGCTTTCTATGAAAAGCTTGCTCCGCTTCTTCCAGACAAGACTGTTGTTGTAACTAATTCATCAACACTTCTTCCTTCAATGTTTGCTAAATATACAGGCAGACCTGACAAATATCTGTCATTACATTTTGCTAACTCTATATGGAAGAATAATACTGCAGAGGTTATGACACAGGCACAGACTGATGAAAAATATTTTAACGAGGTTATGCAGTTTGCCAACGACATACGAATGATCGGACTTCCTGTAAGAAAGGAAAAGAGCGGATATCTGCTTAATTCTATGCTTGTTCCATTCCTTTTAAGCGGGCTTGATTTGTACGCAGCAGGAATATCTGATCCTGAAAGTATTGATATTGCATGGACAAGAGGAACAGGAGCACCTAAAGGACCATTCCAGATATTTGACACAGTAGGACTTAATACTGCCTACAATATTGTTCACCAGTACCAGAGCGTTCCGGGAATTTTCTCACCACTTCTTAAGAAGATGATGATGCCATATAATTTCAAGAAGATGGAAGCAATCCTTAAGAAATATATTGATGAGGGCAAGCTTGGAATGTCTTCTGGCGAAGGCTTTTACAAATATAACTAAGGACTGATGATATGACGACAAGGGAAGAAGCACTCGAATATGGACTTTCTTTTCCAGATACTTATCAGGAAGCACCGTTTCATGATCAGAACTGGCAGCTGGTAAGAGTTAAAGGATGCAAGAAAGCATTTTTATGGACATACGAGCGTGACGGATATATTAATCTTAATGTGAAAGTTTCACCTGAATGGCGGGATTTGTGGAGGAGTACATATTCTTCTGTAATTGCGGGCTGGCATCAGAATAAGGAACACTGGAATACTATTATTCTTGATGGAACTGTTCCTGATGAAGATATCAGACGTATGATTGCGGAAAGCTATGACCTTGTATCTTACAGCCCGACCAAGAGGATATATGAAGCTGTTAAGAAGATTCCTAGAGGACAGGTTGCAACATATGGACAGATTGCAGAGCTTGCAGGCGACAGAAAGATGGCGCGTGCAGTTGGCAATGCACTTCATAAGAACCCGGATCCGTTACATATTCCGTGCTACAGAGTAGTTAATTCGAAGGGAGAGCTTGCCGGGGAATTCGCATTTGGAGGAGCCGGAAAGCAGGCAGAGCTTCTTATGGCAGATGGAATTGAGGTTGTTAATGGCAGGGTTGACCTGAAAAAATATGGAATGAAATTCTGAATTACTATAATGATATATGAAATAATGCCGATATATATTAGGCATGGAAGGCGCATTTATTCAATGGATTGAAGCTGTTGGATGAATGTGCCTTTTTTGCGCGAGTAGCGATGAGAATATGCATAAAAAGATAGCGGCTGTGCTTGCACGGGCTGCTGGCTTTTTGTGCATATTCGAGGAGCACCGCGACAACGCCGGAACAAAGTTCTGGCGTATGAGCTGCTTGCGCGAGTAGCGATGATAATATGCCACTTGGACCTTTCTGGAAAGTGGTGCGGCTGCGACTGACTGAGCGGCTGCAGAAAGGAGAATACATGAATATTAACACACAAATGAGGTATGGGACTTATTCAGAGTACAGTTCCAGAACAACGAAGACTGGCAAAGGAGACACCGGTTTTGAAGAATCTATGAAGCAGGATAATAATATCCAGTACAAGTCATTAGGAATTGGTTTCTTAAATGTTGGGGATACTGGCTACGGAATGAGGGCAACCCAGATTATTAATCCGGACAGTGAGGACACGATTGTAAGAGTAAGCATTGCACTGGGTGGAAATGAATTCAGGGATTATGATGTTAATCTTTCCGAGATAGATTCATCCAATGCAAGTGCTGTGGAAATGTTTGCATATTGCCAGTATGCCGATTCAACCAGTGAAGGTTCATACAAATGGGGAAGCTGGAATGCCTTAAAACATTTGACAGATGATATGGCATATTCATACAATTCACTGGATGAAGCTTTAACTGAAAAGAAAAACTGGAATGATGCACTGACTGGTTCAGGTATTGAACTTGAAAATGAGGCAACGGGAGAAAAATATTCTGCTGCGGATCTCATTGAAATGCTCAAACAGCAGTATGAGCTTACAGCAGACGATCTTGAGGAAAAGGACTGGCGGGATATGTCAGACAAAGAATGGGAAAAGCTTTTAAACAGTTTTGACCAGAATATTGATGCAATCAAGGATAAAATCAGAAAGCTTAAGGAAGTTCAGGATGAAGCAGCTTCTAAGGCAGCAGCTAATGCACCGGCAGGGAAGAAGGCAAATGCGGCTTCAAGCGCAGCACAGAGTGCAGCAGCCAATGGATTCGCATCTGATGTAAAGACTGAGGATGAAGAATGGATAGAAGAAAACAGTTGGACATATGACATGAAAACAGAGAATCAGACAATTCTTCATAAAGCAGCTATTGCCAATGAAAAAGCACAGGACAGCCTTAGCAAGTTTCAGGAGCTTATGCTTACAGGAGACACAACAGAAGGTGTAAGCAAGACAGAAGGTGCAGCAGAAAGTGCATCATGTGATGATGAATCAGGAGAGAAAGTGTGGACAGTTACTGCATATACCGAGCAGGGAATTATATGTAAGGAATTTAAGGACGGAGTAGGCACACTTTTGTGGCAGATTGATTTTAAAAATCCGACAGATTACAACAAGGTTATGGATTACCTCGATAACGAAAAAGAAGAGGATATATTAAAGTATGCCAGGAATAAGGAATTCTGGGAGAAGCTTATCTGGGGGTAGGATAAACTGAAATAAAAGCAAAATGGACTTTCTGCACGGTAAATCCGTGGGAAGTCCATTTTATTATTACTTTATCACCAGCACCCTGTCGGTATCATCACCCTCAACTTTAGTGAATTTCTTAGCAGTGAATGAATCGGCGGAGCATTTGCCAATGTAACTTTTTATGCCAGTGACAGGACTTATCCACCACATGTCTCGTCCCGGTTACATACAACACCATAGCTTACACCATCATGTCCTCCGTACTTTCATAATGGATATATTATAGCATATTTTGTAAAAATGTTTTATAATAAAAATATTAAGTGCTTGAAACGGAGATTGTTATGTGGAAGATAAAACAGATATTTGACGGAGATTATGGGTGTGAAGAACTTGCAGAAGGGCAGACACCCAGGGTTTCTGTTATGCTTGTTGATGAAGCTGGCGCTAAGAAATATATTACAGTAGAAGATAAATGGCTTACTGATAACGGACTTGATGAAGGTTCAGTGTGGCCGGAGGATACAGATGAATAGATTAACAAATGCTGCTAAATATGCAGCTATTATAATGTCGCTGATAGTTACTGTGACGATGGTGTCAGGCTGTAAAAAGAATAATACTGATGTTTCATCTGAATTGAATAAATCGGACATTGAAGAAACAAGTCAGGATATGACTGGAAGCGGAATCGAGGATTCAGATGCAGGCAGTCAGTCTGCTGAGGAGACAGCAGAAACAGAAAGCACAGAGCAGACAGGAAGCGATTTTGAAGGGAATACAGAACAGATTGAAACAGATGCAGGGCAGGAGGAGACGCAGAATCCATATATAAGACAGAAAGAACCATATACCGGAGTCCCTGTATATGAGAATCTGGAACACATTTATATGAATACAACATGGGAATATGCGGACCATTCTGCTATAAGTGATGGCTATGCTGTTCTTTATAAAGCGTCAGGTCAGAGAAAGAATATTGTTGTCGGAGTTAATGCCGGGCATGGAACGGCAGGAGGTTCGGCGGTCAGAACATTGTGCCATCCGGATGGTTCTCTTAAGAGTACAGGAGGCAGTACGGCGGCTGGCGCTGCGACAGCAACGGCGGTGTCAGGCGGAATGACATTTTATGACGGGACACCAGAGAGCGAAGTAACACTTAAGATGGCAGAGATTTTAAGAGATAAACTTCTGTTAGAAGGATATGATGTGCTGATGATAAGGGATTCATCAGATGTACAGCTTGATAATGTGGCAAGAACTGTAATATGTAACAATGTTGCAGACTGTCATATATCATTGCACTGGGATGGTGATGGACTTTCATACGATAAGGGATGCTTTTATATAGCAGTTCCCGATGCAATTAAGAATATGAGTCCTGTGGCAGACCACTGGCAGCAGCATGATTCACTTGGCGCATTACTTGTTGACGGACTTCGTGGACAAGGTGCAAAGATTCATGGTTCTGGAAGCATGACGATAGATCTGACACAGACATCATACAGTACAGTTCCGTCAGTTGATATGGAACTTGGGAATGCAAGCTCAGACCATAGTGATGAAACATTAGAAATGCTTGCCAATGGACTTGTGAATGGCGTTGGCACATTTTTTGGATACTGATAATTAAGAATTAAATTCGACATATTTTAAGGAGAACAATAATGGATAAGAAAACACAGATTATAGCAGTAGCAGGAAAAGGAGGCGTTGGTAAGACTTCGCTGGCGGGAGTTATTGTAAAGCTTCTTGTTGAGGCATATCCTGACAAGAAGATACTTGCGATTGACGCTGATCCGGCGGTCGGACTTTCTACAGTGCTTAACGTTGAAGTGGAAAAGACTATAGATGATATAAGAAAAGAAGTAATCAAGAATGTTGAAGACGGAGATACCAAGACTGCTGTGGAGTTACTTGGAGAAGCCAAATACGAGATAATGGATGCAGTTGTTGAACAGGATGGATATGCATTTATCGCAATAGGAAGACCTGAGACAGCGGGCTGTTACTGCAAGATTAATTCATATCTTAAAGAAGTTATTACAATGCTTTCAGATAAGTTCGATTATGTTGTAATTGATGGAGAAGCAGGAATAGAGCAGATTAACAGAAGAGTTATGGAGAAGGTTACACATCTGCTGCTTGTTACTGACGCGAGCAAGAAGGGATGCCAGGTTGTGCAGACAATCAAGAAAGTTGCAGATGAGCTTGTGATGTATGACAGAATCGGAGTTATCGCTAACAGAATACCGGATATGGAGGTTGCGAAGCTTATGGATATCGGCGGCCTTGAACTGCTTTCAGTAATACAGAGCGATTCCAAGCTTGCGCAGGCAGATGTGCTTGGTGAAAATGTATTCAATCTTCCTGATGATGCGATTATTGTTGAGGGTGCAAAGAAAGCCCTTGTTAATATGGGAATATTGTAAGAGGAGGCAAATGTGAAGGATTTAGCTAATCTGTATTATTTTGAGAAGCTTTTGGAGGACGTGAATAACGACCTTGTAAGGCAGGCACAGGCTAAAGGTGATATTGCAATCGGTGCAGTCTGTTTTCAGATACCGGAGCCGCTTATTAATCTGCCGGGCAGTTTTTCGGTAAGGCTGCGTGCACCCCGTACAGGTTCTATAGAGATGGGTACATATTACATGAGCAGTATGCTATGTGAGGGATGTCGTGCGATATTAGAGAGAGCAATTGAGGGTGGATTTAACTTTCTTGACTGTATAATTGCGCCGGATGCATGTGCGCAGATGAACAGGTGCGTAGAGAATATTGAGAGACAGCACCTTATAGAGAAGGAAAAATTCTTTGTGGAATATTCAGATGTTCCGATGAAGAATGATGAGACGGCGTTAAGACATTTTGTTAAGCAGATGAGACTTCATGTGCTTGAACCGCTTAATAATACATATGGAATAGATATATCAGATGATGCACTTAGAAAGTCAGTAGAATTGCAGAATAAGATAAGCCGGCTTATAAGAAGCATCGGTGATTACAGAAAAGAAGATAATCCAAGAATTACTGGGTATGAATTTGCGGTTCTGTGTCTTGCAACCTACTGTTGCCCGAAAGAGGCACTTATAGAAAAGCTCGAAGAAACACTTGAGGAGCTTAAGACGCGTGAACCTGATAAAAAATGTAATTACAGGGCAAGGGTAGTAATGGTTGGTTCAGAGATTGATAATCCTGAGCTTATAAAGCTTGCTGAGGAGGCAGGTGCACTGGTTGTGGCTGACAGATTCTGTTTTGGTTCACTTCCGGGAAGAGATGAGATTATTCTTAACGATACAGAGGATGTTCTTACACAGATATGCAGACAGTATATGAAGTGGGGACAGTGTCCAAGATTCATGAATATAGAAAAGATTATCGAGAGACAGGAGTATGTTGACGCAATAGCTAAAGAGTATAAGGCGGATGGCCTTATATATCAGCAGATTAAATTCTGTGATTACTGGGGCTATGAGAGGGCTTCGGCATTCCATGTCATGAAAGAAAAATACGGCTATCCTGTTCTTTCAATTGACAGACCTTATGCTGTCGGAACTTCTGGACAGTTAAGAACAAGAATACAGGCATTTGTTGAGAGCCTTGAGATTAAGCGTATCAATGCAGGAAGGAAATTATAAATATGTCTAAGAATATAGGAAGCGAGCCACTCGGCAGATTCTATACAGGCAAAAAGCCGAAGAGAAGAAGAGAATGGCGCGGATTGAAGGATACATGGTACGACTATGTAAGGTGGCTTGGATACTGGAAGACTTTAATTACATTTATAATAAAACCTAATAACATGAAGGGATTCTTCAGATACCGCTGGATGATTAATTATCTTGCATTGCCTGATTTCATGGACAGGCATACCGAGGGCATGAGAGGAACTCAGCTTAGAATGGCGCATCAGGCACTGGGACTTATCGTTACTGATATATGCGGGATGCTTGGACAGATATTTAAGGCAGACCCGGCTATCGGCAATGATAAGAAGCTAAACAGCAAGATTGTCCTTTTTGATGAAAATATGATGAGTACCCTGATGGGAGGTTTTCCTAACCTTACATGGTTGTCAGTGGAAGTTCCTGCAGTGTATACAAGCTCGATGATGTCACAGGACGGAGTAAGCTATTATGTTGACGTTACACACCAGTATGGTGTGCCATCAGATGTCTGTCCTATGCCGGCAGCTGAGCTTGGTGTTGCATTGGCTGATGATTTCCCGCTTATAGGCTGCTGTGCCGTGCAGTGTAATACGACATGTGACGGAAGCCTTATGGGTAACGGGATTGAAGCAAGGTCATTTAAGATTCCTACATTTCAGCTTGCTGTGCCAATAAGACACAGGCAGGAAAGCGTACAGGAGTATGCGGCAGAAGAGGTTGTCAATGCAATCCATTTCATAGAGGAACAGACTGGAGAGAAGTTCGACTGGGATGCATTCTTTAAGAGTATGAAGCGGTTTAATGCAGAGACAGAGGAATTCTTAGAGTGGATGGAGATTTCCAAGACAGATTATCCGCAGGTTATGGGCGTAACGCTTGCACTCTACAGATATGGTGTATATCAGGCTGCCGGTGGAAGAAATCAGGCATTCCTTGATATGGATAAGAAGCTTACTAAGATGGCACTTGATGCATATAAGAGTAAAGAGATGGCGGCGAAGGAGTACCGCCACAGAGCCATGACATGGGGCGTTCAGGCTGCATATTATACGGCACTCCCAATCTGGCTTCTTAACTGTTGGGGTGTTGTAACTATTGCAGATATGTTAAGTATGGTGTCTACAGAGATGGTCAACACAGAGGATAAGCACCAGGCAATGTTAGACCTTGCATATCTGTATGAGAACATGATTATGAGAAACCGCTCTAACGGCGGTTATGAGACAGGCGTAGAGGCACTCTGGCGCTTCTGCGAAATGTTTAATATTGATATAGTAATCATGTATGTTCATATGGGTTGCAAATCAATGTCAGGATATCATGGTCTATTTGAGGAAGAAGCGAGAAAACATGGAATACATTTAATATGGGTAACGCACAATCTTATGTGTCCTGAGGATGGAACAAGAAGAGACATGAGAACGGAGATTAACAGATATATGAGAACTGTTTTCAGGGAAGAGCCGCTTGACCCGTCACTTGAGGATTTTGACGATTCTAAGAGCTGGTAAGAAGTGTGTATGCTGCATACGTGGCAGGAAAGGATAGCAGAATGAAATATTTCGGTGGTTGTGACGCAGGAAGTACATATACCAAATGCGTAATTATAGATGAGAATGGAAAAATCGCAGCTGCGGTTACTAAGAGAAGCAGGATTAATCCTGTACTTAGTGCGAAGGATGCACTTGACGAGGCTGTAAGCCAGGTTGACGGTTTAAACAGCGCAGAGGAGCTTACATATCTGATTGGTACGGGTTACGGAAGAAACAAAGTACCGTTTGCAGATGAGAATATATCAGAGATAAGCTGTCATGCTATGGGAGTTCATGTGACTGACCCATCGGTTAAGGCGATTATTGATATCGGCGGTCAGGATGTTAAGGGAATTGCGATTGACACAGATGGAACTGTGCTTAATTTTGCGATGAATGACAAATGTGCAGCAGGAACGGGAAGATTTTTTGAATCTATGGCAAGAGCATTTGAGATGTCTTTAGATGAATTTTCTAATCTGTCACTTACGGCGAAGAACGTGATTCCAATAACAGCACAGTGCGCGGTATTTGCAGAGAGTGAGGTTATCTCGTTAGTAGGTGAGGGTAAGCCTATGGAGGAGATAGCGGCAGGAATACAGTTATCGGTTGCTAAGAGATGCTTTGTCATGGCTAAGAAAGCAGGTGCGGCTGACAGCGTTACACTTACAGGTGGATGTGCCAAGAATGAAGGCTTGAAGAAAGCAATAGAGAAGGTTCTTAAGATAAATGTAGTGGATCTGCCGACAGACCCACAGCTTATGGGAGCATTAGGTGCTGCAGAATATGCAAGACAGAAGGGAAGTAATGTATGATAGTATTAAAAGTGCTGGCAATTATAGCAATCGTGCTTGTTGTGCTTTTTTTTCTCACTCTTGTTATATATTTCTTTAATCTTGATATGAAGTTTGCGGCATCTTTAATCAAGCCGCTTACAGCATATTATAACTGGTCAAAGAACAGGCGCGAGGCGAAGAAGCATAAGCAGGAAGAGCAGAAAGAGTGACAACAGAGGCAGTATCAGAAAGAATGACAGGAAGGGCAGAAACAGCCGATGGATTTATATGATGGTGAGATAAAGAAGCTGACATCAATGCTTGAAAATCATGGAGCAAAGAGACTTCCATTACAGAGAGTGTGGGAGATGACTGATAAAGAGAATCTTATCCTTAAAAGTGAGATGGTTTATGAGCTTGGCGGTGGGAGCAATGCAGCGGTAAGTGCCATTGCATTTACACAGGATGAGGAACTTGTGCCGGAAGATGCTGTGTATCTTGTGGGTGATGACCTGTGTGATATTAAGAATGATATTTCATATGCAAGAATTACTGTAATCAGGCTGGATGGTGAATATATTAAGAATCATGATGATAATGCACTGTATGCTTCAATGAGGGCAACTGATTATGTAAGATACCATGCATTTCCTAAAGGATATATGATGAGAATATCAGCAGTCAGGGAAAGAGAACCTGTGAGAGTGAGTAAGGAAGCAGTTTCGCATGGGATTAATTTTGCAGCGGTAGGACAGGGGCTTATCAATGCCTACAGGAAGCGTCCTGAGGTTGAGGCTGTAAGCATATATTTTGTCACGGAGCAGGATATTGATTACATATTTTTAAAAAGTGAAGCACACAGATGTGAACAGATAACTGACTCCTTAAACAACATATTTAACGGTCTTACAATGGATTGTTCAACTTGCTCAAGCAGGGAATTGTGTGATGAAATAGACGGACTCAGACAATTACATATGAGTATTTTGTGAAAATACCTTGAAAAAAATTAAAATTAGGAATAATATGTTAATTGAATGAAATAGGGAACAATTAAATACATTGTACAAATGATGCATATGGAAAGGCAGGTAGTTATAAGATGTTAAAGAAAATGAATAATATGAATATAAAGGGGCGTTTGAATTATGTATTTAGACTGATAATCATAGCGTTCTCCGTAGTTGCAGTTGTTATAAGTGCAATGATGATTTATATGTCTATGGATTACCGCAGGGTGCTGAAGCGTTACGCATTCCCTCAGGGAGATATTGCTACAGCTATGTCTGAGGCAGCAGAGATAAGAGGAGCTTCAAGGGGAGTTGTAGGATATGATTCAGTAAGTCTTATCAGCTCAATGAAAAAGCAGCATGATGAGCATGTCGAAGCATTTGAAGCCAAGCTTGAACAGATAAGACCTATAATGTCTAGTAAGGCTGGCAAGGAATGTATGGATAAGATTGATAAGGCGTGGGCTGAATATAAGGAAATTGATGAGAAAGTTATAAAGCTGGGAGCTACGACAGATTCTAATCAGTCACTGAAGGCTCAGTCGATGATGCTGAATGAGACGGCACCTAAGTATGAGGCACTTGATAATGCACTTAATGAACTTATGGACACTAATGTTGCTAAAGGTGATGCAGAAAAATTAAAGCTTGAAATATTTCTTATAATAGCGATTGTTGCTGCAATTGGAATTATAGCTGCGGTAGTTGTTGTTGCTTCTAAAGCAGCACATGCGATTGCAAAGAGTATAGAAGAGCCGTTAGATGGAATGATGGCCAGATTCGAGACATTTGCACAGGGAGATCTGGATTCACCATTCCCTGAAGTTGAGACTAAAGATGAGATATCCGATCTCATAGATAGTGCACATGCTATGGCAGAAAGATTACATAATATTATCAGTGATGCCGGAAAACTTATGGGAGAGATGGCAGATGGTAATTTCGCTATCGCAACCGAACATGAAGATCAGTATACAGGTGCATTCAATGCATTGTTACTTGGAATTCGTAACATGAACCGTCAGATGAATTCAACATTAAAGGGTGTTGAAGATGCTTCTAAACAGGTGGCAGAAGGTTCTGCTAATCTTTCAGATGCTGCACAGTCGCTTGCAGAAGGTGCAACAGATCAGGCTGCAACAGTCGAAGAGATGCAGGCAACCATTAATGATCTTAATGAAGGTATACAGAAGACAGCAGAACAGCTGGAAAATTCATATAAAGAAGCAGAGAGATATGCTGATACAGCAGAAAACAGCAGAGAAAGCATGGAAGCTCTTATGGGGGCAATGGCTCGTATCAGTGAGGCTTCTGAGAAGATTGGCAATATCATTTCAGAGATTGAAAGTATTGCAAGCCAGACTAACCTTCTTTCACTTAATGCTTCCATTGAGGCTGCAAGAGCAGGTGATGCAGGCAGAGGATTTGCAGTAGTTGCTGACCAGATTCGTACACTTGCAGAGCAGAGTGCTAAGTCAGCGGTAGATTCAAGAAATCTTATAGAAGCTTCTATCTACGAGGTTGGTGAAGGAAATAAGATTGCTACTAAGGCATCTGATTCACTTAAGGAAGTTGTTGATGGCGTTCAGTCTATCGCAGAGAGTGCCAAGAAGATGAGAGATGTATCTACAAGTCAGGCTGCAGGTATGGAGCAGGCGGATGTTGCAATTGCAAGAATTGCAGAAGTTGTACAGGCTAATTCAGCAACATCACAGGAGACATCAGCTACAAGTGAAGAGCTTACAGCACAGGCTACAACTCTTAGTGAGATGGTTGCACAGTTTAAGTTAAGAAATGACTGATAATTACAATTACATATGTAAAGATTATTTAAGGAGCTGTTATCGTAGTGATATCAGCTCCTTATTGTATATCATGTATTTGTTATCGGGTTTGAATAATTTAATTAAAAGAGTTCATTTACCATGTCTGCTGTGTATGAAACGCTTGTGGCATGCTCAACCTCGATCATATAAAGAGCATGTGCTGCTAAATGTTCTGCTGCCTGTTCAAGGTCTCTGATACCTGTAGTATCCTTGCAGTAATCAAGAACAGCGTCAAGTCCGTCATCAAGCACCAGACACTCATCCTCGTGAAGTCCGATTCTTTTAAGAACTTTTGGAAGTGAATATTTAAGGAATATTGTCTTTTTCTCTTCTCTTGTGTAATCAGGAATATCAATTACTGCAAATCTTGAAAGAAGTGGTGCACTTATTTTATCCTTATCATTAGCTGTTGCGATAGGATATACGCCTGAAGTTGGGATAAGACACTCCATGTAATTATCAGTGAATCCAAGATTATCAAGGAGTGTAAGGAGTACATCCGCAGGGTTGGCATTACCATTGCTTGAAGTTGCCTTATCAAGCTCGTTGATAATGAATACAAGGTTAGATTCACCAGCCATGTTGAATGCTTCCATGATAATACCAGGCTTTGCATTAGAGTATATTCTTGAACTTCCTGTAAGCTGTTCTGCGTCATTGATTGAACTCATATCAAGTGTTGTCCAAGGCATTTTAAGAATCTTGGCAACAAGGTAGGCAATCTGTGATTTACCTGTTCCGGCAGGACCTACAAGAAGGATACCGTATGCAGGAAGAGTGTGCGTTCTGTTAATCTGAATAACAGTCTCAATGATTCTCTGCTTAACACTCTCCATACCGAAAAGTTCTTCGTCAAGAATTCTTCTTGCTTCCACAGGGTCAATTGATTCGAAGTAATTGCTCTTCCACTTAATATTAAGCATGATAGAAAGTGCTCTCTGTGCATGTCTTTTCTCTTCAGGAGTTACCTCACTTGAACGGGCAACAACAAGATTGCGTCTTGCCCATAAACGGATATTTTCAGGAAGTGTACTTCCTGCACAGTTAAGAAAATCTGATATGCTTGTAAGGCTTGTAAGCTTCATATCATCAGCAGATTCATCAGGTTCTTCATTATTTTCCTCTGCAATGGCGCTGCTCTCTAATAATCTTTCAATCATAAACTGAAGGAAACCGTCTTCGGCAGATAACTTGTTACCATTACCAAATGCAACCTCCTGAATCTTGTATACATTGTATCCTTCAGATGTGTTAGCACCTGTAAGCTTTACTTTAACTCTGTTTTCGCCAAGCCATTTGATAAGGCTTGTAAATCTTGAATCAATCTTTAAGATATTGCTTGTAAAAGATTCACCGTTAATCTGGAAATCAAATGCAGTCTTTTTATAAGGGTTAGTGAATAAACCATAAGATGTCTCATCCCACTTTTTCTCAGAATTATCCAGAACAAGGATTGGGTTCTCTGGTGAAGCTGTAGAATTGTCAGATTTAAAAGTTGTATAGGTACACTCAAAACCGGCATTGCTGCCAGAATTGGCATTAGCGTCATAAACTAACATAAATTCCTCTTTCTGTGCTTTAAACACTTGTAATAATCTATCATATAATAACATATTCTGTGAAGTTGGCAAGGAGAGGATTGAATATATTAAGTTATGTGCTATAATAATTATAGATAAAATATTAGCTATAAATGCATATATTTCAGAAAACTAGCTAATATATTATATATATGTTTGCACATAAGGAGAGATCAATATATGAATGAATATGTCTGGGAGACATGTGAAGAACTGGATAAAAAAATAGCTGACAGGGTAAGACTAATAAGAAAAAGACGCTCCATTTCACAGGAGAAGCTTTCTAAGATTAGCAATGTCAGTCTTGGCTCGATAAAAAGATTTGAAACAACAGGACAGATTTCACTGTTATCGCTGACTAAGATAGCTGTAGCACTTAATATCGCTGATGATTTAAGAAACATTTTTACGGAGATTCCTTATAACAGTATTGAGGAGGTAATTAATGAGAGAAGATAGAGTTATAAATGTTTTTTATCATGACAGGCTTGTTGGAACTCTTGCTATGACGAACGAAAGAAAGGCTGCATTTGAATATGCAGATGAATGGCTGGAGAACGGGTTTTCAATAAGTCCGTTTTCATTGCCCCTTGAAAAGAAAGTATGTGTCCCTGTTAAAGAATATTTTAATGGTTTATGGGGAGTATTTGCAGACAGTCTGCCTGATGCATGGGGACAGCTGCTGCTTGACAGGATGTTAAAAGAAAAGGGATGTAATATAGACAATGTGAGTATGCTTGACAGGCTTGCAATTGTTGGAGAATCAGGAATGGGAGCATTAACATACAGACCGGAATTGGATATGCCAAAGCAGGAAAAACTCAGCAGTCTTGATGAATTATCTGAACAGTGTCAGAAAATTCTTAATACTGAATATTCTGACAAGCTTGATGAATTATACAGGCTTGGTGGAACAAGTGGTGGAGCAAGACCTAAAATTATGACTAAGATAGATGGCGAGGATTGGATTATCAAGTTTCCTGCTCATGTTGATGGAAAGAATGCGGGGCTGATGGAATACCGATATTCACAGTGTGCAAAGCAGTGTGGAATTGATATGGAAGAGACCAGACTTTTTCCATCTGATATATGTGATGGATATTTTGGAACTAAAAGATTTGATCGTAAGAATGATTCATTTGGAGAACACAGAATCCATATGCTTACAGCAGCAGCGCTTCTTGAACTGGATTTCAGGCAGCCCAATATGGATTATCACCAACTTATGAAATTAACAAAAATATTAACAAGGGACAATAAGCATGATATAGAGAATATGTACCGACGAATGTGTTTTAATGTGTTTGCACATAACAGAGATGACCATTCAAAGAATTTTACATTTATATATGATGAAAATAATAATGGCTGGAGACTAAGCCCGGCATATGACCTGACTTATAGTACGACATATTATGGGGAACATACTACTACAGTAGACGGCAATGGAAGAAATCCAGGAATTAAGGAGCTGGCTGCTGTTGGAACAGCAGCTGGAATGGAAAAAGATATATGTACTGAGATTGCGTACGACATAGAAAAATGTGTTAAAAACGAGCTGGATGTTAATTAAACGTCCAGCTCGTTTTGTCAGGTATATATTAATTAACAGCCCTTATCCCGCCATCAGTAATAAGTGGATATCGAATCAGCTTATCATCGTCAAGATTCTCCTTATGCATATCAACAGCACATATCTGATGGTTGTCATATGCTGTGTAATAATAGATGCCTTTAGTTGTATTGCAGCAGCAGGTATATATTGTTATCTCATATTTGTCATTGTCTAGCTGGCAACAGCCACGCTGCTGGTCTACGCTGCCCAATATATGAAAGAACTGGCTTACACTTGATTTCTCATCGTCACCTGAAACAGAATTCATCTTAGTAAAAGCCACCTTTACGAATCTTGACTGTGATGACAGATCCCCTGGAAGTCCGATAGCACCCATACCACGGCTGTATTTGTTGAATTCAAGCTTGTCCGAGAAATTGCTTTCAGGCTGTCTTGCAGACAGACCCATATAATTGTTAAGATTAAACATCTGTATGTTAAATGGCGGATTATTAGTAAGCACCCCTACAGGGTTATCATATATATGAAGTCCGTCTGACATGGATTCAACAGTTATGCAGCTTTCCTTGTCAGCAATAATCCAGTGAAGATTAGCACATGGAAACATTTCATTAAACTGAGTGTTGGTAAGATTAATAAATTTAAGTCTTTCTTTAGCTTCATCAACTGTCGCACATTGCGATAATATCCACGGAATGAATTCGAAAACGGCAACATTTTCAATATTACTCTCTCCGTTAAGGCCTATTAGGTCCGGTTCGTTGTAATCCGCATTGCCAACGAAGTTAAGACCGGCCATGCCAAGCCCTTTTTCGTTAAATGCTTCATAATATAAAGGATAATCGTCAGCCACATGTGCCATTCCAATCATCGCATAGTGGTTATTCCTGACGCCCATAAATCTGAAATTAATAGGATAATTTCTAGGTGTGACAGTTACCTCATCACCATAAGAAAATTCATAATCTAGTGTTCTTCCCATATAGAAATCTTTAGTTTTATAAGTAGCTGCTGTACACATAAGCCCTCCTGTATGTCTTGGATTATAGTAATATTCTGATTATTTATTAAGAAATAATACATTACAGTTCTTTTTTTTACAATACAATTTCATGAAAACACTGTAGTATCCATATCATAAACTTAATAAATCAAAGACAAAGGCGTCGTACATCTAGTGTGCGGCGCCTTTATTGTTTATTTTGTTGATAATTAATCATGCAAAAAAGGAAGGGAGCTGGTTTTATGAAGAAAAAGTTAGGATTAGGAAGTGGCGTGGCAATATGTGTAGGACTTATTGTTGCCACAAGCTGTCTTGTTTCTTTGGGAACAGGAATGGGTTCGATAGGCCGATGGTTTATCATTCCGCTATTTGCAGTAATGGTGCTGAACTGGTTTATTGGCATATCATTTGCAGAACTGAATGGACTTATGCCAAGAGTTCAGGGAGGTACAGGACAGTATCTTCTGGCTGGTATGGGACCACTTCCATCATTAATTGGTAATCTGTCAGCCTATGTAATTACAGAAATATTAAGCATGACAGCAGAGATTACACTTTGCGGACTTGTTTTAAAAGGTCTGTTTCTGCCACATGTAGATAACAGGATAATATCAATTATAATAATGGCTTTGTTTCTCGTGATTAATCTTTTTGGTGTAGATATATTTTCAAAGGTACAGAACATAGTAGTATTCCTGCTTATCGGTTCAATGGTTCTTATTGGATTAATAGGTGTATGTAAATTAGGAATAAGCTCAAATGTTGTTGATTATGCAGCAAATGCACCAACATTTGAACAGATAGGCGGATTTAAGGGACTTTGCTCATATGCCGCACTTGCATTCTGGCTGTTTATAGGTGTTGAGTTTATTATTCCGGTAGCAAAGGATTTGAAGAATCCAAGAAGAGATGTACTTCTTTCTATGACAATAGGTCTGGTTTTACTGTTTTTTGTACAGAGCATTCTTGGTATAGGAATGACTAACTATGTAAGCCTTGATATTCTTGCCAATGACCCTGCAGGTACTCCTCATATGACATATGCTACGAACCTTTTAGGCAATGCAGGACGTATATGGATGGGAATTATAACCATACTTGCAGCAGCTTCGACAATTAATACAGTATATGCCTCTGTTTCAAGAATTGTACAGGGTATGGGCGAGGAAGGCATGATGCCATCTGTATTTGCTAAGACAAACAAGAGAGGTGCAGCATGGGTCGGACTTGTAGTGCTATTTGTATTCGTTGCAGGAATAATTGCTTCAGGACTTGGAGCAACAGAGGGCGTAAGTTTTCTGTTATTGTCAGGTTCATGCTTCTGGTTATTAACATACTGCCTTGTACATGTAACAGTGCTTATACTCAGAAAGAGAAATCCTGAATATCCAAGAAAGAAGTGGCTTACATTAGGCGGAATACCTCAGATAATAGGTATTCTTGGAAATGTATACATGATATGGAATATATCAACAGGAGAAACCAGAATTAAGATATTTGAGTTGTGTGGAGTTTTATTTGCTGGACTTGTAGTTTATTCAATAATCTGGGTATGTGGAGTTATGAAAGCAAGCCCATTCCAGCCGGTACCGGTTGAAGTGATAAATGATGCTTCTGTCAAGTTCAATGAACTTGTAAAGAAGGAAAATGAAGAAAAGGCACTTGTAGGTGCAGAAGGAGAGGTAAACTAAATGGCAGAGAAGAGAGTAAATTATTCATCAGGAGCTCCATTAGAAGAAAAAGTAGGATACAGCAGAATGGTAAAGGTTGGTGACCATATATATGTTGGTGGAACAACGTCGGTACAGCCAGATGGTACAGTGTATGGGGAAAATGCCTATGAGCAGACCAGATATGTACTTGAGAAGCAGGTAAAGCTTATTGAACAGGCTGGTGCAGGTGTTGGAGATGTTATTAAAGTAGATGTGTTTGCTGTAGATATGAAAATGTGTGCAGATATATCAAGGGCATATTCAGAGATATTTCATGATATCAGGCCATTATGTACAGTGGTTGGAACACCTGCACTTAACAGACCGACACAGTTCGTGGAGATAATGATGGAAGCAGTTATAGGCTGTGGATTATAGAGGAGGAATTATTATGTATCCAGAAGTTGATTTTTTATATCTTAATGAACAGGAAATGATAAAGGCTGGCGTAAAGAATATGCCTAAATGCATAGATACAATGGAAGACGTTCTTAAATGTCTTACAAAGGGTGATTTCGTAATGGGAGGTGAAAACCATAATTCTCATGGCTGTATGGTAACATTCCCGAATGAATCTCCTTTTCCGAATATGCCAAAGAATGTAGGAGAAGATAGAAGATTTATGGCAATGCCGGCATATATAGGAGGACCATTTGATATGGCTGGTATGAAATGGTATGGTTCTAATACAGCTAATAAGGAAATAGGTCTGCCAAGGTCAATACTTATGGTTATGCTTAATGACAAGACAACCGGTGCACCGGTGTGTCTGATGAGCGGTAATCTTCTGAGCGCTTACAGGACTGGTGCAATTCCTGGTGTAGGGTTAAGACATCTTGCGCCAAAGGGTGCTAAGACGGGAGCAATATATGGTCCTGGTGTAATGGGAAAAACAAGCCTTGATGCATTTATGGCAACATGCCCAGAGCTTGATACACTTAAGGTAAAAGGTAGAGGAAAGAAATCATTAGACAGTTTCCTTGAATATGTCAAAGCTACATATCCACAGCTTACAACTGTAACAGTGGTAGATGATATAGAAACTCTGGTAAGAGACAGTGATGTTATATCATTTGCAGCCACAGCAGGAACAGATCCGTCAAAATATGCATATGTCAAAGGTGAATGGATAAAGCCGGGAGCGCTTATTGTTGCTCCAAGTGCATTTGATATGGAGACAGATTTTCTCAAAGAAAAATGTAAGAAGGTAGTTGATAATATAAAGCTTTACGAGGCATGGGCAGAGGAATATCCATATCCGACATTTGGTTCAATTAACATAATAGGTGCAAAGTTTACAGATATGTGCCATGATGGAATTATAAGTAAAAGTGATATTACTGATATGGGAGATATATTGCTTGGCAATGCATCAGGAAGAGACAGTGATGATCAGATAATTATATATTCTGTTGGAGGAATGCCTGTAGAAGATGTTGCCTGGGGTAAGGTGTGTTATGAAAATGCTGTGAAAATGGGACTCGGAACGAAGCTTAACCTATGGAACAAGCCTGATATGTGTTAAAAGAATATGAAATACATGTATATACTGTAAATATAAAAAGACCTGTATGGCTGCAAATAGAGCATTCCATGCAGGTTTTTTATTGATTTCTCCTCCTATTCGACATAATTCGACATGCATACGTTGTATTATCTATATAAAACATAAGGGTAAAGTCTTTTTGGAGGATAGAATGAAACGGATAATATGTGTTTTACTGGTAACAGTATTGATTGTAAGTATGCTGTTGTCATGTAGTATACCATTAAGAAACAGTGGAGAAGAAAAACAGAGAATAGTTGTACAGCTTGACCAGGATTACTGGCTTGCTAGTGTAGGAAAAATGTTGAAAGAACATTTTCCGGATGTTGAATTTGATTTTGTCATAAGCAGGGGAGGAGCACAGTATCTTAATGATGCAGCGCTTAATGATGATCTTGCGGATATAATAATAGATGCATCATCATGGACACAGACGTCTTCGTCTGATGATGATTATGATATTAATCCCAGGGATTATCTATATGATTTTTCATGTACAGATATTACAAACATGTTTTATAAGGTATATCTTGATGGATTTACCAATGAAGATGGTTCTGTGAACTGGCTTCCTGGTGCTGCGAGCGTGGAGGGGATACTTGCCAATACAGCAGTTTTTGAGAAATATGGAATAGAGCTGCCTCATGATTATGTAACATTTGTTGAAGCATGTAATAAGTTCAGTGAATATGGGATAAGAGGGTTTGCAACAGATTATAAATATGATTATACAGATTCATATATGTTACAGGCGTGGTCTATTCCATTGTTACAAAGTACAGAAGGGCGCATCTGGCGTTATGAAGCAATGGATGGAAAAATAGATTACATACCGGATGAACTGGGTGTGAAGTTGTTCTCGAGACTTGGACAGGTTTTGAAAAATACTGATGCACAGGCAGATGACACAAAAAGAGGATATTCAAGTATATTCCAGGATTTTGTGTCCGGGAAGATTGCAATGATACTCCAGAGCACTAATATTGCAGAGTATCAGGATGAGGGAATGAATAATCTCATTCTTTTGCCATATTTTGGGGAGACAGATAACGATAACTGGTATTTCAGTACACCCGGATATTCAATAGCTATGAATGGAAAACTTAAAGGAGCAGGGAAAAAAGAAGAGCTGGCACTGGATATAGTAAGATATATGTTTGGCAGTGATGTAATGAATGCAATGGCAGACAGGATACAGTCGGTTGTTGTGTATAATAAAGATGTAAATGTAGATGTGCAGGACATATTTTCTAACCTGATTCCTTATATTGAAAGTAATCATATGTATACATATATAAGGAATGATAGTGTGTGCCGGGCAAGCTGCGCAGCAGTACAGAAAATGCTGGCAGGAGATGTGGATGCCACGCGGGCGGTGGAAGTGTTTAACAATAATTACAATGCGGTAAAAGAAAAATCTCCGGTTATCACCACATTTGACAGGGAATATCAGTGGCGGGTATCAGATACAGGAAGTGAGGCATTTTCAGTGAGGGTTAATACGCTTCGGGAAATATGTAATGTGGATATGCTGATTGCACCTGCTGCCATGAATGCTGGAGACATCTATAAGGGAAGTTATACAGCAGCACAATTACAGGCACTTCTAATGGGTGGAGGAGTGAAGTTTTATACGAAGGATGCAACAGGTGCTGAGATTAAAGATGTTGTGCGGTGCCTTGTGGAAGGCTGTGGGCGGGATGACGACCCGATATCATGGGATACGCTGCCGGCATCAAGCGGATTTACAATGAAGATATCAAGAGACGACAAGGGTAATATGCATCTTGAGGATATTCTTACAGATGGAAAGTCAGTAGAAGACGAAAAAATATATTCTTTCTGTTATGTTGACGTTTCTGGTCATACTTTGTTGGAATGTGCATATAATTATGATATGTCAGAGCATGACGGAGTGCATATGTATAAGGCTGAGGCAGACATCAAAGAAGGCGAAAAATATGATGGATATATAGCTCATACAACAAATGTAGCACAACAATGGATACAGTATTTTGCTGATGGAGGCAGACTGGCTGCACCAGAAGCTTATATACAGAAGAGCTGATTATCTTGAGAAAGGAAACGGGGCAATTGAAGAAGAATGAGTATAGAAAATATTTCTTTGCAGCAGTAGGTGTGGCAATAGTTGTATTTGTGTGTGTAGGCGCAATAATGCTTAATTATTCCATTACAGTCAGAAGAGAACTGTATGAGACAAGTTCGAAGAATCTTAATGAAGTGTATACACAGGTCAGTGAAAAATTCATGCAGATAACCGGACAGCAGTGGAACCTGCTTGGAATGACAGGTGATTATATAGATGAGGCTGGTGAAAATATAGACAGTATCAGCAAGTTTCTTGCTGAATGGAAGAATGAATGGCATTACACAGAATTTTATTTTATAGACGATGCCTGTAATTACTTGTCGTCGTCAGGTAAAAAGGGGTATCTTGAACTCGGAAATACATGGAAAAGTCTTGTGGTAGACAGGAAAAATGTTGTAGTCGACGGTTCGCTTCCTGGAAGTGATGAGGTAATGTTTTTTGCTATTCCTGTTCAGCCGGCAGATGCTAGTGGCTTTAAATACAGTTCCATAGCGGTTTCATACAATACAGAAGCTATTAATAAAGAACTGGGTGTCAAAGCATTTTCAAATGACACAAGCAGTTATGTAATATATGATAATGGTGATATTGTGTTAAAGTCTGAAGGCAGCATGGATATAGGTGGTAATATATTTTATCATTTGAAAAATGCGGATATATCCGGTAAGTCACTGGATAGCCTTATGAAAAGTGTGAAAAATTCAACTGCAGAAGAGATGGTGTTCCAGCTTGATGAAAACCAGTATTGTCTTGTTTATGTTCCTATTGGATTTGATAACTGGGGGCTTATATCAATGGTTCCTATAAGTGTCGCCAATTCAAGCTCTCTGGTGGTTCAGCATAGAACGGTTTTAATGGCAGTACAGATAGGTATATTGCTTCTTATGGTTGCATGTGTAGTACTATATACATATTACAAAAGATATGTGAGTGAGAAGAATCATGAAATTGCAAGACGGGATATATTATTTTCGATTATGGCTAAGAATCTGGATGATGTGTATATTATGCTTTCGTGGGGAGACTGGAGAAAATTGTATGTAAGCAGAAATATCGAGAGAGTTCTGGGAATAAGGAGCAGTGAATATGATGGTATCCTTAAAGATTTTGGAGAATTGGAAAAGAGGGGAGAAGTTCCTGAATGGAATGATATTGTGAAGCTGGGAAAAGGAGAATCTGCTGTTAATGAATACTGGATAAAGCCGGCAGATTCAAGTGAATACAGACTTTTTAACCAGGGATGTTATCATATGGATAAAGACGGAGATGATGTCCTTGTAATAATTCTGTCAGACAGAACTTACGAGCAGCAGATAAGAAATCATATGGAAGATGCGCTTCATACAGCAGAGGCAGCAAATCGTGCAAAAAGTCAGTTCCTGTCTAATATGAGTCATGATATAAGAACTCCTATGAATGCAATTGTAGGATTTTCACAGCTTATGTTAAGACATTATAAGAATCCGGATAAAGTCAGAAACTATGCAGAAAAGATAGTTGTTTCAAGCCAGCATCTGCTGAGTCTTATTAATGATGTCCTTGATATGAGTAAAATTGAGTCAGGGAAAACTACTCTTAATCTTTGTGATGTGAATCTTGCTGACATCATAAATGAGACAGACAATATAATCAGACCGCAGGCAAAGAAGAAGAACCAGACATTTGTTGTGAAATCAGATGGTGTTGAATATTGCTGCATTACCGCAGATAAATTAAGACTCAGCCAGATACTTATTAATATATTGTCTAATGCTGTTAAATATACAGAAGAAGGCGGTAACATAACATTTGAAATAAAAGAAATAAAAGTTACCAATCCACAGATTGTAAAATACAAATTCATCATATCTGATAATGGAATAGGAATGAGTGAAGAATATTTAAAAGACATATTTAAACCGTTTACAAGAGAAGAGACAAGCCTTACAGATGCAGTCCAGGGAACAGGACTTGGAATGGCAATAACCAAGAATCTTATTGATCTCATGGGTGGAACTATAAAGGTACTAAGCACACAGGGAATGGGAACAACTTACGAGGTAACTATGGAATTCAGAATTGCGGATATTAATACGAATAAAGACCTCTGGAACAGATATAACATACCAAAGCATGAGAATGAACCGGATCATGTACTTGTGGGTAAGAATTTTCTAATAGCAGAAGATAATGGTATTAACTCAGATATGCTTAAAGAACTTCTAAAGGAAGAGGGGGCAGCCTGTGATTGTGCAAAAAACGGAATGGCAGCTGTTGATTTGTTCAGACATTCAAAGAAGGGGCAGTATGATCTTATATTTATGGATGTACAGATGCCTGACATGGATGGATATGAGGCTACAAGAGCAATAAGAAAAATGAAGCACCCTGACGCAAAGGATATTCCAATAGTAGCTATGACAGCAAATGCATTTTCTAATGATGTAAAAGCTGCATTTGATTGTGGGATGAATGCTCATCTTGCAAAACCTGTTAATATAGACCGTATAAAAGACATAGTTGCAAATTTTACATAAATTTTACATAACTTACATAATACATTTTACAATGCTCATTTAGAATACACATGATGTGTGAAAAAGTCGTTCAAAAAGGAGCTTATGTAAAATGAATATTTTTGGTGTACTTACGATGGCAGGCGGACTGGCTTTGTTCTTATATGGAATGAATGTCATGGGAGATTCCTTAGCAAAGCTGTCCGGAGGTAAATTAGAACAGATACTTGAAAAACTTACTTCTAAAAGAATTATGGCAGTATTGCTTGGTATGGCTGTGACAGCAGTTATACAGTCATCATCTGCAACTACGGTAATGGTTGTAGGCTTTGTTAATTCAGGTATTATGCAGCTTTCACAGGCTGTAGGTATTATTATGGGTGCCAATATTGGTACAACAGTGACTTCATGGATGTTATCACTTACAGGTATAAGTGGAGCAGGATGGATTAATCTTTTAAAACCATCATCATTCTCACCTGTGCTTGCTGTTATTGGCATAATTATGACTATGACCTGCAAGGATAATTCTAAGAAAAAGGATATAGGTAATATTCTTCTTGGATTTGCAATTCTTATGTTCGGTATGGAAACTATGAGTGGCGCAGTTGCACCGCTGGCTGACAATGAGAAGTTTACGGGTATGCTTACACTGTTTTCTAATCCGTTATTCGGACTTCTTGCAGGTACAGTGCTTACAGCAGTTATACAGTCATCATCTGCATCGGTTGGTATACTGCAGGCATTATGTGTAACAGGTGCGGTTAACTATGCGACAGCAATTCCTATTATTATGGGACAGAATATAGGTACATGTGTAACAGCACTTATATCTTCTGTAGGTGCAAAGAAGAATGCCAAGAGAGCATCAATGATACACCTTTATTTTAACATGATAGGTACTGTTATATTTATGGTTATATTTTACAGCCTGAATATGTTTGTTCATTTTGAATTTTTATCAACACCGGCAAATGCAGCAGGAATAGCAGTGATTCACAGTCTCTTTAATATTGGATGTGTAATTATACTTTTCCCATTTTCTAATCTGCTTGTGAAGCTTGCAACTCTTTCTATTCCGGATGGAAAACATGAGGAAGTTATTCAGACAGGTGTGGCAGCAGATCTTGCAGCACTGGATGAAAGATTCTTAGAGACTCCGGCAGTTGCGATGGAGTTATGCAGGAATACGGCTGTGAAGATGGCATATTTGTCACAGAAAGCGCTAGATAAAGCGCTTGACATTATTAATAATTATTCAGATGCTGCATATGATGAGGTTGTGGCAATGGAAGAAGATGTCGATAAGTATGAGGATAAGCTGGGTTCATATCTTGTAAAGGTTGGTAACTGCGATTTATCAAGACATGATAATCATACATTTTCAATACTTCTTCACTGCATGAGTGATTTTGAAAGAATATCTGACCATGCAATTAATATTGCAAAATCTGCAAAAGAGATGAACAGCAAGGAGTCATCTTTTTCACAGAATGCAAGAAAAGAACTTGAAACATTTGCAAAAGCGGTACATGATATAGTTAGTAACACAGTACAGGTTTTTGAAAATCAGGATATTGAGGCAGCAAAGCATATTGAGCCGTTAGAACAGGTTATTGATGGACTGAACTTAGAGATTAAGCAGCGTCATATCAACAGATTAAGAAAAGGCAGATGTACAATTGAGACAGGACTTATACTCGAAGATATTATGACAAATTTTGAGAGAGTATCAGACCATTGCTCTAATATTGCTGTATGTATGATTGAAGTAAGAGATAATGGTTTTGAAACACATGGATATCTGGAGCATCTTACTAATGAGGATAATCCTCAGTTTGCAAAAGAATGCAGACAGTATTATAAACAGTATCAGCTTCCGGAATTAAAGAAAGCTGACTAGAACAGGAGATGAGAATATGGCTCTTATATACATAGTTGAGGATGATGAAAGCATAAGGGAAATAGAGACAATTGCACTTAAGAACAGTGGACATATGGTAGGTGCATTTGGAAGTTCTAAAGAGTTTTTTAAGAAGCTTGATGAGATTCTTCCGGACCTTGTGTTGCTTGATGTGATGCTTCCTGATGAAAGTGGTTATGACATCATTAAGAAGTTAAGACTGAATTCTGCAACTAAGAGACTTCCGGTTATTATGGTGACGGCAAAGTCTACAGAGCTTGATATGATAAAGGGACTTGAGGATGGTGCTGACGATTATATTAAGAAGCCGTTTTCTGTAATGGAGCTTATTACAAGAGTTAAAGCACTTCTTAGAAGAACAGAAACAGACGAGGCAGGCGTGCTTGATGTAGGAGAGATTGAACTTAATCATGAAAGGCATGCAGTTACGGTCTCAGGAAAGCAGGTTGAACTTACATTTAAAGAATATGAATTGTTAAGATATCTTATGGCTAACAAGAATATAGTGCTTTCAAGAGATTCTATTGTACTTAAGGTATGGGGAACAGAGTTTGAAGGTGAGTCAAGAACTGTGGATATGCATATTAAGACTTTAAGACAGAAGTTAGGTGATGCAGGCTCGCGTATAAGAACCGTGCGTAATGTAGGATATGTTATTGAGTAGCCTGATATAATTGACAGACAGAACAGGGTGGATATATGAAGCAGAAGATTAATTTAAGGCTTATTGGAATAGCAGTTATAGCGGTTCTTGCTACAGCTATCGGAATAACTTTTATATATTATGGACTGTTTAAGAAACAGGTCCAGGCCGGACTGAGAACTAATGCTGAAGTACTCATGGAAACCGGAGTTTTTGAAAAGTCGTCGCAATATGCTGATGTAAAGCTTCCAATTAATAATCTCAGGGTTACATGGATAGATTCAGATGGGGTGGTGCTTTTTGATAATGATAATGATATTAATGTAATGCCTAATCATAAAAACAGACCTGAGATACAGGATGCATTTCATACCGGACATGGTCAGTGTGTAAGAAATTCTGACACAATGGATATGAATACCTTTTATTATGCTCTAAAACAGAAGGATGGGACTGTTATAAGAGTATCCTGTGATGCAAGCAGTTTATTAAGTGTTTTTGGCAATGTATTTCCGGCTGTAACAGGAATACTTGCAGTAATTATAGTAGTGTGTATCGTTCTTTCACAATTACTTACAAGGACACTTATTGAGCCTATTGAAAGAATGGCTAAGAATATGGATTCCGTACAGGAGAAGCCTGTATATAAAGAAATAGCCCCTTTTGCAGAGAAAATCAGGACACAGCATGAGAATATTCTTGCTGCTGCAAGAAGCAGACAGGATTTTACTGCAAATGTATCACATGAACTAAAGACTCCTCTTACCGCAATATCAGGCTATGCCGAGCTTATTGAGAATGAGATGGTAAACCATGAACAGGGAATACATTTTGCACATGAGATTAAGCGTAATTCAGAAAGATTATTATCATTGATTAATGATATTATAAGGCTTTCAGAATTAGACCACAGCGAAATGCCAAGGCAGTATGAGAATTTTGATTTGTATGAGTTTGTTAAGGATTGTGCAGAGTCTCTGCAGGTTAATGCACAGAAACAGGGAATACGTTTTTCGTATAGAGGTTCAACATGCATGATTCGTGGCAATAAGGATATGATAAGGGAGCTTATTGATAATCTTGTACAGAATGCAATAAGATATAATAAAGAAGGTGGACATGTAGAAGTGTTTGCAGGAATGGTAGATGGCAAGCCAAGGTTAGAAGTGACTGATGATGGAATAGGAATTCCTAAGGACCAGCAGGACAGGGTATTTGAAAGATTTTACAGAGTTGATAAGAGCCGTTCAAAGGAAACTGGTGGAACAGGGCTTGGCCTTGCTATTGTAAAGCATATTGTAGAACTTCATGATGCAAGAATATATTTAGAAAGTGAAGTTGACAGGGGGACACAGATACGCATCGAATTCTAGAATGATTAAGAGTGGAAGTTTTTATGTCTTTCACTCTTTTTTCTTTTTATAACAGAGTGATTGTGTTATATTATATAAAAAGAGAAAAACAGATATAATCTGCGGAAGCAGGGAATATAATATATATTGAGGATTAATAGGAATATGAAGAATATCAGTACTAAAAAATCAGTAGTTTTTATTGCAGCGGTTATTGTTTTGATACTGGCTGGAATTATAATTTCAGTAAGTACAGATAAGAACAGAAAGAAGCAGGAAGCGGACAGTAAAGCCAATGTAAGTGTAACAAGGACAGATCTTAAGAATGAAGCATCATCTCAACAACAGAATATTAAGGAGCAGACAGATGTTGAGATATTGTTTGAGAATAAGGCTGTACCGGTTGGGACAAGCCTGAAGGTCACAGCAATTGTCACACCTGATGATGACGATAAGTCAATTGTATGGACAAGCAGTAATACAGATGTATTTACTGTAGATAAAGACGGAGTAATAACTGTTACAGGGAGTGGTACAGCTACGCTTACGGCTACAGTTGGAAGTGTTTCTGATGCGATTGTAATCGAAGGAATAAGAAATGTAGCTGCAGGTTCAGATAATGGATTCAGTGTGTACACTCATACGGCAGGGAGTATTTCGTCAGGAAGCAACACAGGTTCAGGCAGTGCCAGTGAAGGAGATTCCAGACTAGAGAATCTGCCTGCAGGAGAAAATAAATCAGAGAGTTCTCAAGGAACCGGAAACAGTGGGGATGGTGTACAATCTGGTGGGGTGCAGTCTGGAGGCGTACAGCCTGGCAGTAGTACAACAGAAAACTCATCTTCAGAAGATAATAATGATTCTGGAAGTTCTGGCTCAGGAGAAATTGAAGATACGATTATTAATAATGGATTTGAACAGACAGTTTCTAATGTTTATGTATGTCAGCAGAATGGGACATATTATGGTGAGATTATAACACAGAGTAATGTGACTATTATATATATTAAGAAACGTAACAGTGAATTTGACAGCAGGATTAATAATGTAATCGAGAATCTCATTCCTGGTAATTCACAGATGATATGGAATAATTATCTTTCGGCTTCAACAGACAGAACATTTACAGTTGACGGAAGAATGGTAAGGATTGTAGTTGCTACAGGTGGCGGACACTCTCAAATTGTAATATACAATTAAGTAAAAATATGTTATATTTAAACATATGCAGGTTAAACTTGTTTAATGAGGTGAATAAATTGCTTAATGAGAATAAAATCAAAATGATGACCAAGATGGCAATATATGAGAAGAATGAAGGAAAAAGCATGTTGAAAACTGCCAAGTATTTTAAGGGTGATTACATCGCTTTTGGAGTATTAAAGACAGTGATTGCCACTACATTTGCAGGAGTGATTCTTCTGGCGATGTATTTCTTGTGTAACGCAGAAGGAATGATAAGGGATATCAATAACCTGGATTATATAGGACTTGCCAAGAAGTTTGCATTGTATTATGTGATTATGCTTATCGTATTCTGTGTAATTGCCGGGTTTGTATATTATTTCAGATATGAGAATACCAGAAAAGGTATTAAGAGGTATTTTTCAAGGCTTAATAAGCTGGAAAGATTCTATACAGGGCAGAAGAAGAAATAATTATTTGGAGGCATAGATGGCATTTTTATTGGAATTAAAGGAAAGTTTTAAGAAATTTTACAACAGATATAATACATATGTGGTACCAGCATCAAAGTTTATTATTGCATTGATATGTTTTATTATGATTAATACAAGTATTGGTTACATGGATAAGTTGAAGAATCCGGTGTTTGCACTGTTACTTTCTGTTATATGTGCATTTCTTCCGGGTGGTTTTACACTGATAGTTCTTTCAGCGTTTATTCTTATACAGTTGTATGTAATTGCTCCGGAATTTGCATTACTGGTATTGTGTGTAATGCTTCTGATGTATCTTCTGTATTTCAGATTTGCACCTAAAACAGCTTATATACTTATTATTACTGCTATGTTCTGCTGGATGAAGATACCATTTGTGCTTCCGGTAGCGATTGGTCTGTGTTCGTCAGTTGCGGCAGTTATACCAGTGAGTTTTGGTGTTATTATGTACTACATAATAAGAACTGCAAGTGATTATGAGGCTGCTATTTCTGATGATTCTTTGTCAGAAAGTATGAAACAGATATCTTATCTTATAGAAAGCCTTTTAAAGAACAGACAGATGCTGGTGCTTATTATAGCAGCTGCAGTTACTATTATTGTTGTATATATTATCCGAAGACAGAAAATCGATCATTCATGGAAAATAGCTATTATTGTGGGAAGTATAACACAGTTCCTTATTCTGGTTGTAGGACAGATAGCTTTGAAATCAGATTTTAATATTGTTCTTATAATTATAGGAACTATACTGGGGGTTGCAGCTGCATATATCTGCAATATTGTTTTCTTTGCACTTGATTATAAGAGAACAGAGTATGTACAGTATGAGGATGATGAATATTATTATTATGTAAAGGCTGTACCAAAGATTAATGTTGCAAATGCTGATGTAAGAATTAAGCATATTAATGCTAAAAAGACTAAGAAGACAGATGATATCAGACAGATGAGAACCGGTGATACAGCTAAAGATAATGGATATGCAGTATCTAACGAAGAAGATGATGATATTTTATTCTATGATGATGATAAGTAATCATCAGAATATATTTTGCTAGTTTTATTTAGAAGATTATAAGAAGAACGGAGGCGATAATACAGTGAATAATTTCATAAGGGATTATCTTGTTAAATTATATATTCCGCGTATAACATGGACCGATATTATTGAGATTGTGATTATTGCTTTTGTTATATATAATGTCATGGTATGGATTAAGAATACCAAGGCATGGGTATTGCTTAAGGGAATTATTATTGTTGTTATATTCGCACTGATTGCGTATATTCTGAATCTTAAGACTATTCTGTGGATTGCAGGAAAGACAATCAGTGTTGGTATTATTGCACTTGTTATTATATTCCAGCCGGAGTTAAGAAGAGCATTAGAGCAGCTTGGACGAAAGAAGATTCTGTTTGGACTTTTCAGGTTTAATGACGGAAGAGAAAAGGGTGAAAGGTTTAGCAGTAAGACTGCAGAAGAGATAGTAAGGGCATGCTTTGATATGGGGGCTGCTTATACAGGTGCACTTATAGTTATTGAACAGGATATGGTTCTTGAAGAATATGAGAAAACAGGAATTACGGTTGATGGCCTGGTTACAAGCCAGCTGCTTATCAATATATTTGAGCATAATACGCCGCTTCACGATGGAGCTGTTATTATAAGGGGAGACAGGGTTGTTGCTGCAACATGTTATCTGCCTCTTTCAGATAATAATAATCTTAATAAGGCTCTTGGCACAAGGCACAGAGCAGGTGTTGGTATCAGTGAAGTGACAGACAGTATGACTATTATAGTATCTGAAGAAACCGGTAAGGTTTCGGTGGCTGTTGGTGGAGAACTTATTCATGATATTGATGCGGATTCTCTTAGAAACAAGCTGGAATATCTTCGCAGGAGAACTATTGATGTGAAGTCGTTCAAGATATGGAGAGGAAGGCTAAAGCATGAAGGAAAAGATGTTTAAGAACCTGAGCCTTAAGATTCTGTCGGCTATATTTGCGGTTGTTTTGTGGACGGTTATAGTTAATGTATATGATCCAACCACGAGTTATACATTCAGTAATGTGTCGGTACAGCTTATTAATACAGAGAGTCTGACTGATAAGAATTACAGTTATGAAATTGTAGAGGGTGGCAAGATATCAGTATATGTAAGTGGACCGAAGAGTATTGTTACTAATATCAAAGCAAGTGATATTGTTGCAACTGCGGATCTTAGCAAGATAAGCGCATTTGCTGATTATGTTGATATTCATGTATCAGTTGTTAAAGATGGACAGGTTCTTAATAATGTTGAAGCTACACCTAAAACATCTGCTGTAAGATTAAGCATAGAAAACAGAGATACTAAGACTGTAAATGTTGTTTCAGAGATTACCGGTTCAGCGGCAGATGGCTATGCAGTGGTAAGAAGAGTGCTTAATCCAACATCTGTTAAGGTTACAGGACCTTCGTCTGTTATCGATAATATAGACCATGCAGGGATATCTTTTGATGTGACAGGAGCGACTGCAGATGTGACGGGAACAGCAGATATTCATTTGTATGATTCTGATAATAATGAAATTAATGATTCTTCTGTTGAACTTACACAGACAAGTGTGGGCTATACTGCACAGGTTGTAAGGACTAAGACTGTAAGTATAGAAGTTAAGACGTCAGGAAAACCGGCAGACGGATACAGAGTTTCAGGAGTGACGCTTAATCGTGATAGTGTTGTTGTATATGGTGATACCAATATGCTTAACAGTCTTGATAAGATTGTTATTCCTGCAAGTAATATTAATGTTGATGGTTTAACTGAAAATAAAGTGTATAAGTTTGGTCTTTCGGATTACATAGATAAATCTCTTACAATTCTTGATAATGCAAGAATTGAGGTTACAGTAAGAATCGAGAGTACAGGTAATAAGACAATAACACTTAATACATCAGATATTAAGGTTAGTGGACTTGAAACCGGAATGAGCTACAGCTTTGAGGATAGAACATTTTCAATAGATGTCGAGGGTTCAGAGACTGCAATTGCTGCATTAGACGCATCTGCCATAACAATGACTGCAGATTTGTCTACATATAATAAGTCAGGAATACAAAGTATTACATTGTCGGTTAAACTTCCGGATGGAGTTACATTAAAGAGAGCAGCATCCGTTAATGTGTTGTTTAAGGATAATACCCAGGAAACAGAAACTACTCAGTCGACTCAGGAAACAACATCCGTGACGACTGGAAATTGAGAGGTGATTCATATGGTAAGTGAGAAGATACTAGTTGGAAGTGCATTAGGAATACATCTTCGTCCTGCAGGAGCAATGTGTGATACAGCTGTTAAATTTGATTCACACATTACATTCACATTTAAGAATAAGGTTGTTAATGCAAAGAGTGTTATATCTATTCTTGCATCAGGCGTTGGCTGTGGAGATGAGATAACTCTCATAGCAGAAGGTCCGGACGAAGAAGAAGCATTGAAAGCAGTTTCTGAGAGCTTTAGAAAAGCTTTACAGGACTAATATAAATCAAGAAAAGAGGTAAAGGGTATGGGTTATATGGAAACTTACAAAGCATGGTGTGAGAATGAATATTTTGATGAAGACACACGTGCAGAACTCAAATCAATTGCAGGAGATGAGAAAGAGATTGAGGACAGATTCTATAAGGATCTTGAGTTTGGAACAGGCGGACTTAGAGGTGTCATAGGCAATGGTACTAACAGAATGAATGTATACATTGTAAGAAAGGCAACTCAGGGGTTAGCTAATTTTATTATCAAGGAAGGAACACAGAATAAGGGTGTTGCTATTTCTCATGATAATAGAAGAATGTCAAGAGAATTTGCGCAGGAAGCAGCTCTTTGTCTTGCGGCTAATGGCATTAAGGTATACATATTCCCTTCGTTAAGACCAACACCAGAACTTTCATTTGCAGTAAGAGAACTTCACTGTACAGCAGGTATTATGGTTACGGCAAGCCACAATCCTCCAGAATACAATGGATATAAGGTATACTGGGATGACGGATGCCAGATAACAGCACCTAAGGATACACAGATTATCAATGAAGTTAAGGCTGTTACTGATTTTAATGATGTTAAGACTATTGATGAAGAAGAGGCTAGAGTAAGAGGCCTGTATAACATTATTGGATATGATATGGATGATGCATTTATTGCAGCATTAAAGAAGCAGAGCCTTAACGGAGATATCATTAAGCAGGTTGCTGATGATATTAAGATTGTATACTCTCCATTCAATGGTACAGGTAATGTTCCTGTAAGAAGAATTTTAAGAGAGTTAGGTTTCAAGAATGTATATGTTGTTCCAGAACAGGAAAAACCAGATCCTAACTTTACAACACTCGAGTACCCTAATCCTGAAGACCCTAAGGCATTCACATATGCATTAAGACTTGCTAAGGAAGTTGATGCAGATATTATTCTTGCAACTGACCCTGATGCGGACAGACTTGGCGTATATTCTAAGGACACTAAATCAGGTGAGTACAAGTCATTCACAGGTAATATGTCTGGTATGCTTATTGCAGAATACCTTCTTTCACAGAGAAAGGAGAAGGGACTTCTTCATGAGAATGGTGCATTTGTAAAGACTATCGTATCTACTAACTTAGCTGATCTTATCGCTAAGGAATATAACTTAAAGCTTATTGAAGTTCTTACAGGATTTAAGTATATTGGTGAGCAGATTAAGTTCTTTGAGCAGAATAATACATACGAATATGAATTCGGTTTTGAAGAGAGTTACGGCTGCTTGGTTGGAACTCATGCAAGAGACAAGGATGCCATCGTAGCTGTTATGGCATTATGTGAAGCAGCAGCTTACTATAAGTCTAAAGGCATTACTTTATGGGATCAGATGATTAATATCTTTGATAAGTACGGCTACTTCAAGGAAGGACAGAAGGCTGTAACTATGAAGGGTGCAGAAGGTGCTGTCCAAATTGCTAAGATGATGGATGATTTAAGAAATAATCCACCTAAGAAGTTCGGAGCATGGAATGTTGTTGAGTTCAGAGATTATAAGAAGGATGAGTGTACAGTTATTGCTACAGGCGAGAAGAAGCCTACAGGACTTCCTGAATCTAACGTACTTTATTTTGAACTTAATGACCATGCATGGTGCTGTGCAAGACCTTCAGGAACAGAGCCTAAGATTAAGTTCTATATGGGTGTTAAGGGAACAGGTCTTGAGGATGCTGATAAGAAGTTAGAAGAACTTACTGATGCAGTTTCTGAAATTGTTGGTTTATAATCAGTTCAAATTTAATTAACAACTAAAACACAATATGAACACATTTCGTTGTTATATTACATGTATTGACAGTGAGATGTGTTCATTTGTTATGTATGGAATCTTCATTGTCATAATACAATGTTAAAAGGAGAGAATGATTATGTATAACGACAATAATGAGAATGATTCACAGTACCGTTACAGTGGCAGTGATATACCATATAACAATACTAATAATAGCAGTACAGCCAATAATAACACAGCATTTTCAAGTGCACCTTATGAAGCTAAGAAGCACAAGAAACACAAAGGCGGATTTGCAAAGAAAGCAGCATGCTTTGTTCTTTCAGCAGTACTTTTTGGCGCAATAGCCGGTTCGGTTATGTTTGGTGTTAATTATGCAGGCGGAAAGATTGCTGGCAGTAATAAGTATGATGCTACAGGTGTTAATATACCAACAGTAAGTAATAATATTTCTAATGTTGCTAAGACAGATTCTTCGCTTACAGAAGATACTAATCTTTCAGCATCAGGTAAGATGGATGTAGAGGCGGTTGCTACAGCAGCCCTTCCTGCAATGGTTCAGCTCAATGGTACAACAACAGTTAAAAATTCAAGTTATTTTGGATATGGACAGAGCTATGAAGCAACATCAAGTGGTACGGGTATTATTGTAGGCAAGAGTGATACTGAATTACTTATTGTAACTAATGCACATGTTGTTGATAATATTGATAATCTTAAATGTGTATTCTCTGATGGCACAAGTGCAAGCTGTTCTGTTAAGGGTTCTAAGTCAGATCAGGATATTGCGGTAGCCGCAGTATCATTAAGTGATATTTCATCTGATACAGCGTCTAATATTGCAATTGCAGAACTTGAAGATTCATCAGATATTAAAGTTGGACAGCAGGTTGTTGCCATTGGTAATGCATTAGGTGAAGGCCAGTCAGTTACAACTGGTATAATTAGTGCAAAGGACCGTTCAATTACAGTCAACAATGTAACATTTACAGGACTTCTTATGACAGATGCAGCGATTAACTCTGGTAACAGTGGTGGAGCTCTTCTTAATTCAGAAGGAAAGGTTATCGCTATTAACTTTGCAAAAACAAGCAGTGATGGTGTAGAAGGTATGGCTTATTCAATTCCTGTCTCTAATGTTAAGGATATTATCGATTCATTAATGACTAAGCAGACAAGAAACAAGGTTTCATCAGATAAGGCAGCATACCTTGGAATTGCAGCAGTAGATATTACAAGTAATTATGCATCATATTATGGATATCCTGTAGGTATTCTTATAAGAACTGTAGCTGATGATTCAGCAGCAGACAAGGCAGGATTAGAGACATATGACATAATTGTCGGATTTGATGACCAGACAGTTACTACTATGTCAGGACTTACTAACATGCTTCAGTATTATTATGAGGCAGGTGAAAAAGTAACTATAGATTATTATCATATGGAAGGAAGCGAGTATGTTCTTAAGAGCACGGAGGTAACGCTTGGTTCTAAGAAGGCATCTTAAGGATATATTCCAAGTATATATTTATGGATAATACCAATGAGAATATGACAGAAGATAAGGATATTAATAAGAATAACAATGGGAATTCCGATGATTATGAGAAGATATGTTTTGTGTGCAGAAGACCAGAATCAAGAGCTGGTAAGATGATTGTTATGCCTAACAATATATACATCTGTCAGGATTGTATGCAAAGAACATTCGATTCAATTAACAGCAGTGGAATTAATTATGAAGATATGATGAAGATGTCAAACATGCCTGGAATGGGCATGTTTGGCAATTTTGGCGCTATGGATTCAGACCCGGTTCCAGAAAAGCAGAAGCTTAAGAAAAAGAAAGAGAATAAGAAGGAGTTACCAGCGCTTGACGTTTCTAAGCTGCCTGCACCACATGAGATTAAGAGAAAGTTAGATGAGTATGTTATAGGTCAGGACTATGCTAAGAAGGTAATGTCGGTGGCTGTATATAATCATTATAAAAGAGTTTCAGCAGATGCTAAGATTCTGGGTGATGTTGAGATTGAGAAGTCTAATATGCTTATGATTGGACCTACAGGAAGTGGTAAGACATATCTTGTTAAGACGCTTGCAAGGATATTACAGGTGCCACTTGCTATTACAGATGCAACAACACTTACAGAGGCAGGATATATCGGAGATGATATAGAGTCAGTTGTTTCTAAGCTTTTACTGGCAGCAGACAATGATGTAGAGAAAGCTGAACATGGAATTATATTTATTGATGAGATAGACAAGATTGCCAAGAAGAAAGAGACCAGAAGCAGAGATGTAAGTGGTGAGTCTGTACAGCAGGGAATGTTAAAGCTGTTAGAAGGCAGTGAGATTGAAGTTCCTGTTGGTGCGACAAGTAAGAATGCAATGGTTCCACAGGTGACTGTTAACACGAAGGATATTCTGTTTATATGTGGTGGTGCATTTCCGGATCTTGAGGATATTATCAAGACAAGGCTTAATAAGTCATCCTCAATGGGATTTAATGCTGACCTTAAAGATAAATATGATGATGAGAAGAACATCATGTCTTATGTGACGGTTGATGATCTTAGAGAATACGGAATGATTCCAGAATTTTTAGGAAGACTGCCTATCATATATTCACTTGACAGACTGGATGAGGATATGCTTGTCAATATTCTGAAAGAGCCTAAGAATGCAATTCTTAAGCAGTATCAGAAGCTGTTAGAGCTTGATGAGGTGAAGCTTGAGTTTACAGATGATGCATTAAGAAGCATAGCAAGAAAGGCAATGGAAAAAGATACAGGTGCAAGAGCACTCCGTTCTATTATTGAGGATTTTATGCTTGATATAATGTATGAGATACCTAAAGACAGCAATATAGGTTCAGTTACAATAACAGAAGATGTTGTTGAAAAGAAAGGTGCTCCGGTAATAACTATGAGAGCATAATAGTTATAGCAGAATAATACAATACATTTCTGAATACATATAGCATGTACAGTGATTGCTTTATGTTAAGGAGATGTTATGGCATGTGATTTTGATATAACCAAAGAGAATATATATGATTACATAATAGAAGATACCCCAGGGGCTGATGAAGCTATTAAGGCATTATCAGGGATATGTTCGCAGAGAGCTGATTCGCAATGGATTATAGCTCATGGAGAACTGCCTGATAACCGCCAGCTTAATATAAGCTCTCTGGGGTATTTTACTATTCCAAAGTTATATGGACTCATGGAAGGCGATGCGGATATAAGTGCACTTGATGAAATAGGTGCTTTACGTGTACTTGGACAGGATAATCTGCAGGCAGACGGGAGTAATGTTCTCATAGGGTATGTGGATACCGGAATAGATTATCTTAATGATGTTTTCAAGGACAGACTTGGAAATACAAGAATTCAGGCTATATGGGATCAGACAGATAGAACAGAGACTGATGTTGCAAATACATATGCACATTTTGGCAGAGTATATGAAAAGGATGAAATAGACAGGGCAATAGAGGCTGACAATAACGGAGAAAATCCATATTCTTATGTTGCACAAAGAGACACGTCAGGACATGGAACGCTGATGGCTTCAATATCAGCAGGTTCATATACAGACGGATATGTTGGCGTTGCACCAGGAGCAGAGCTTTTAGTGGTTAAATTAAAACAAAGTAAACAGTATCTGAGAGATTTTTTTCTGATAAAGGATGACGTTCCAGCTTTTGAGGAAAGTGATATTATGTTGGCTTTAAGATTTCTTGAAGATTACGCTATACGACTTGGAAAACCATTGATAATAATATTTGGTCTGGGAAGTGCTAATGGTTCAAGAACAGGCGCATCTCCTCTGGCAGAAATGATGGAGAATCTTACTAAAAAACCCAATATATCAGTTATAACATGTATGGGCAATGAAGCTAATAATAAATGTCATTATAAAGGGACAGTAATGTCAGCCCTGGTACCTGATGTTATGGAAATTAATGTTGATGGAACAGGAAAGGGTTTTACGATGGAAATATGGGCGGATAGTCTTGATATATTATCCGTGTCGATTGAATCACCGTCAGGGGAATATGTTCCAAGAATACCTGCAAGAATGGGTGCAAGTATGGAGTATACATTTCTTTATGAGGGAAGTACGGTTACGGTAGATTATCAGATAACTGAAAATGTTGCTGGAATGGAGGTTATATTCGTAAGACTTAAGACACCAGTTGAGGGTACATGGAAATTCTATATATATAGTCTCACTAATATAAAAGGAAGTTATAATGCATGGCTTCCATTAAAGCAGTTTTCCGGACAGGATATATATTTTTTAAAATCCGACCCGGATACAACACTTACAGTTCCAGCGGCAGCTGATGGTGTTATAAGTGTAGGAGCATATAATCATTATACAGGGGCTGCTTATTATGAAAGTGGGCGTGGATATAGCGCTGACGGAAGGATTAAACCTGATTTTGTTGCACCGGGTGCGGGGGTATATGGAATTGCTCCATCTGGAGGCGTTAAGGTTACTGGAACAAGCTATGCAGCGGCTTATGCCGGGGGCTGTGTTGCACTTTTATATTCATATCAGGTAAATGTAAAGAATAGTCAGATGATTAATCATAACGATATTAAAGCACAGCTTATAAGAGGTGCAGTACGCTCAGAATATATGGTATATCCTAACCCTGTAGCTGGTTATGGAAAACTGAATATATATACAACATTTAACATGATGAGAATATCTTAGGTTGAAATCACTGGTGTTATATGCTAAATTGTTCATACATGACGAAAAGAGGAGATAGAGAAGTATGAAATATAAGGCATTGGCACTGGATTTGGACGGAACATTAACTAATAGAGAGAAGAAAGTGCCAGTAGGTAATAAAGAAGCGATTGAGAAAGCGATAGATGCAGGTGTTAAGGTTATTCTTGCATCAGGAAGACCGCTTTTTGGAATAACACCAATAGCCAGAGAGCTTGAGCTTGACAAAAAAGGTGGTTATATACTGGCATATAATGGCGGCTGTATAGTTGACTGCAAGACAGGGAAGCAGATGTCTGCGACAATAATGCCACAGGATTGTATAGCAGATATATGCAGTCTTGCAAGAGCCAACGGTGTGTATGCTCTGACATATGCTGATACGCAGATAGCTGCTGAGAGTGATTCTGATGAATATGTAAAGAAAGAAGCAATATGCAACAGTACTACAATCAAGAAAGTAGATGATTTGCGCAAATTTGTGGATTATCCTGTAGAGAAATTTCTGGTTGTAGGAGAGCATGAAAAGCTTCTTCCTGTGCAGAAAGCCTTGTTAGATAAGCATGAGGGAGTAATCAATGCATTTTTTTCAGAGAGCTATTTCTTAGAGGTAGTACCTGCGGGAGTTGCAAAGGATGCATCTTTGGATAAGCTGCTCACAATGCTTGATATAACAAGTGAAGAACTCGTTGCATGCGGCGATGGAATGAATGATATTCCAATGTTAAAGTATGCAGGTCTTGCAGCGGTTATGGAGAATGCATATCCTGAAGTTAAGAAATATGCAGATGTCGATGTACCATCTAACGATGACTGTGGTGTGGCATATGTTATAGATAATTATATATTATAATAATGGATTATAAAAAATATACCCCCGGCGGTTTTATTGGCTGCCGGGGGTATGTTTTATTGATTAATTAGAATTGTTATTGAGACTGTCAACATATTCATCTACATCGAATACATCACCATTCTGAATCTTACTCATAAGCTGGATAGCTGTATTAATACTGTCTGCGTAAGGATATACAACAGAAGCACCTCTAAGGCCGGTTATCTCAAGATAAGCAGGACCCTGTCCAGCAGGTGGCTGAGTTGATCCTTCAATACTGTATGTCTGTATGTTCCATGCTGTACTGTCGCTTAACTGAAGCTTAACAAGATCAGATATTGTGCTTGTTGGAATATTAGTAAGGAACATATCACTAACAGCATCAAGTACGGCTGAATACTTGGTAAGTATTGCAGGTGAAGTAGCTTTCTGTAAGATACCCTTGATGGCGGCTGTCTGGTTACGTCCACGCTGGAAGTCTCCGGCAGCAAATGCATGTCTTTCTCTTGAGAATGCAACTGCCATCTCACCATCACATTCATTAGGTCCCTTGACGAAATGATATGGAATAGGAGAAGCATCTTCGCCACAAGTAAATTCTACTTCTGAGTCAATTGTGATTCCACCAAGTGCATCTACAACAGAGACGCAGCCTGTGAAATTAATCTTTACATAATAATCAATGTCAATGCCATACAGATTCTGGAGAGTGTCAATAGAAGCTTCTACACCGTAGTTTCCAGCATGTGTAAGTTTATCATAACCTTTTCTTCCATCAGGTCCGGTAATCTTAATGTAAGAATCTCTTGGTGTTGTAACTAGGAGAATCTGCTTTGTTTCAGGATTAATAACGGCAACTATATTAACATCACTAAGTGCATTATTAGAGAGTGCTGAATCGGCACCATCTTCACTTGAGATACCGGAAACATATATTATAAATGGTTCTTTCTTTACGTTAACGTTGGATTTCTGGACAGTAACAAGCTTCTTATATTCGTATTGCTTAATAATCTTAACCTTGGTATCAAAGTCTTCATACTGTGAGGCAACAACCTTAAGCATGGAATCATTCATAACAATTGCCTGAACCTCTGTATTATCATAAAAGGCAGTTACAAGGTCATCCCATGATTTGTATTCTGCAAGTTCCAGGCTGCTCTTGTTAAGCTCTGATTTAACAGAATCAAATGCTGTCTTGACATTAGCGTTGCTTGCAGTTGAATTATAAGCAAACTTGTAATTGGCAAGATCATTTAAAGAGGAAGCCTTGTCATCTGCCAGTACAACTACATCAACGATGTCAGTGTTAATCTCAGGAAGATTAAGTTTATTAAGGACAGAATCAAGCTTAGATGATACAAGGTATATAAAAACAATCACTCCTGACATAAGTACTGCAAGAATCTTACCTATAATATGAGCCTTCGTAAACTGCGATGTGAAATCATACAGGAATATCAGCAGTAAAAATGCGTTGACCGCAATTAAATACTTCAATGGAAGAATATCTAACTTAAATATATTAAATAAAAGTAATCCCGATACAATAAGCTGTATCAGAACTAATATAAGACCAATAAGTGTACCCCAGCCACGCCTTTTTCTTTTTCGTTCTTTCTTAGAAAGCTCTTCTTTATTCTTAAATAAATATTTCATATCGTCTTTACTTCTTGTAAAAAAATTAGACATAATTCACTCCTTAATTACAATTAGGATAATAAAAAAATAACGAATACATTCTACCATGATTTTATCAAAAAGTAAAACTTAATTATCTTAAGCAAGAAAAACAACATACCTTAGATATAGGCTTATTTTAATTAATATTATTACAAATAACTTAAAGTTAATAGGTAAACGCTATAAAAAACTTGCGGAAATTAACCAGAACAGATATAATAACGCTAGAATTGATGTGCAGTAATGTACAATCTTAAATAATAATTTAAAGGAGTGTTTTAAGGTTATGGGGTATGTTGATGAAGTATTAGACATCGTGTCTAAGAAGAATGCAGATCAGCCTGAATTTTTACAGGCAGTAACAGAGGTTCTTGAGTCTTTAAGACCAGTTGTTGAGGCTAACGAGGAAGTTTACAGAAAGAACGCTATTCTTGAAAGAATTACAGAGCCAGATCGTCAGATCATGTTCAGAGTTCCTTGGGTAGATGACAAGGGACAGGTACAGGTAAACAGAGGTTTCCGTGTACAGTTCAATAACGCTATTGGACCATACAAGGGTGGTTTAAGATTACATCCTTCAGTAAACTTAGGCATCATCAAGTTCTTAGGTTTCGAACAGGTATTCAAGAACTCACTTACAACTCTTCCAATCGGTGGTGGTAAGGGTGGTTCTGATTTTGATCCTAAGGGCAAGTCAGACAGAGAAATCATGGCATTCTGCCAGAGCTTTATGACAGAACTTTGCAAATATATCGGTGCTGATGTTGATGTTCCAGCTGGTGATATCGGAACAGGCGCAAGAGAAATCGGATTCATGTTCGGTCAGTATAAGAGAATCCGTGGAATGTTCGAAGGCGTACTTACAGGTAAGGGACTTACATACGGTGGATCACTTGCAAGAACAGAAGCTACAGGTTATGGTTTATTATACCTTACTAATGCTTTATGGAAAGATAATGGAATGTCACTTGAGGGCAAGACAGCAGCTGTATCTGGTTCAGGTAATGTTGCTATCTACGCTATCCAGAAGGCACAGCAGTTAGGTGTTAAGGTTGTTACATGCTCAGACTCAACAGGCTGGATTTATGATCCAGAAGGAATTGATGTTGCACTTCTTAAGGAAGTTAAGGAAGTTAAGAGAGCACGTCTTACAGAATACGCTGCTGCTAAGCCATCAGCTCAGTATTTTGCTAAGCAGAATGGTGAACACGGAGTATGGCAGTACAAGGTAGATCTTGCTCTTCCATGTGCTACACAGAATGAGTTAGACATCGAGGATGCTAAGATGCTTGTTGCTAACGGTGTTGTATCTGTAACAGAGGGTGCTAACATGCCTACAACATTAGAAGCTACAAAGTATCTCCAGGAGAATGGTGTTCTCTTCGTAGGTGGTAAGGCTGCTAACGCTGGTGGTGTTGCTACATCTGCTCTTGAGATGAGCCAGAACTCAGAGAGACTTTCATGGACATTCGAAGAAGTTGATGGAAAGCTTAAGGGAATCATGGAAACAATCTACGCTAACATTTCAGATGCTGCTAAGAGATATGACATGACAGTTGGTGGAAAGACAGACTATGTTGCTGGTGCTAATATCGCTGGTTTCGAGAAGGTTGTTGACGCTATGCTTGCTCAGGGAGTTTGCTAATTACAGGCTTTAATGTAATAATTGTCTTATAATATGATTTAATTGTAAGGTTCTGCAGACAATATGTCTGTAGAACCTTTTTTTACTTGGCAGATTGCGAAAAATGATTTATATTATATGATTGTAGAAGTATAAAAATGGAGGTCTGTATGAGAAAGAATATAGCAAGAGTATTGCTGTACGCAGCATGTGCGGTACTTGTTGTTTTTTACATATTAGTATTATGGTGGGGAAAGAATCCTAAAGTTGGAACAGAATACCGAATGTACTATCTGACACATGAGCTTACAGACTGGCCGGGTTATGGTAATCTGAAATATACATTTGGAACGAAAGAGATATGTACAGAACATAAAGACCGTAATGGTAAAGAACAAAGCAATGTCTGCAGTCGTAAAGGTCAGGGCTGGCAGAAAACAAAGAGATATGAAGGAACGAAGAATACAGACAAAGATTCATATATATACTATATTCCGGATGAATCATCTGATAATATATATCTTGTATGTGATATTACGGAATATGATACAACAGCCGTTGGTGATAAAGGAATTGAAGTATATGTGAATGATAAGCTGATTGGAAATATAGACAGCAAGGGAACAACGAAGCTAAAGATAGGATATGTCAGCGGTGATGAGCTTCTTACAGTGAAGTTTCATGCTGACAATGCAGAATATACTCTTTACAGTATAAGCCTTGATAAAGGTCAGGCGGAAACTTAAATCCAAAGATGACAGAATATGTGTAAATGTATAGAAAGGTAGAATTATATGAAGAAATCGGGATTTAAATCATTATTAAAAAAGATCAGGCCATACGCAGTACCTGGTATAATAACAGGTCTGGTTATGATTGTAATACTTATACTTAAAGGTATATGGCCTTTTGGAAGCAGCAGAATAGATTATTTTGACAACATGCAGCAGGTAGCACCGCTTTATGCACATCTGTGGGATTTCATGCATGGTAAGGCATCAATATGGTTTGACTGGTATACAGGTCTTGGAACAAATGTGTCAATGAGTATATCAGCATTTTCAATGATTACACCGTTTAATCTTTTATTATATTTTGTTCCAAGAAGTTACATATTAGAGAGCATATCAATAATTACACTTGTTAAGATGATATTCATGTCAGTTGCAATGTATGCGCTTATTAATAAGAAATACAATAATCTTGTGTATGGATTAAAGGTTATGTTTTCATGCATGTATGCCTTTTGTGGTTATGTAATTCTCTATGGTTCATGCTTTACACCATGGATGGATATAGTTGCATTTTTCCCTATTCTTATAATGGCATATGACAGAATGCTTGAGACAGGAAAGAAAATGTTCTATATATGCATGATTGCGTTGTGCTTCATAATTAATTATTACTTAAGTGCAATGTCACTTATATACATATTCCTTATCTGTGGAATAAGAATGGTAGTTATGCAGGAGAGAAAGCAGTGGAAGGAAACTGCATGGAATGTCGGTATAGGCACAATTGCAGGTATCGGACTTTCAGCATTCGTGCTTGTTCCTGTATTTGCACAGCTTTCTTCATCACAGAGAGGTGGTGCGTCTAAGGGGCTTTTATCACAGTATGCAGGCTGGATAACAAGTTCAATCGTTACAGATGGTGCAATGGCAGCACTGCAGCGCTGGATGATGCTTTATGGACTTGCATTCGTTATAGCAGTTATTATCATGGGAATGAAAATATATAAGTCAGACAGAAGACAGCTTATATATACTATAGCCATGCTTGTTGTTGCATTAGGTCCGGTGCTCATGGAGGCTACTAACCTTATGTGGCATTTTGGCTCATATAACGGATATACATTAAGAAACGGATATTTGATATCGTTCACACTTATCTGCATTGCTGCAGGAATGGCTGAGAAGATGTTTGCAGATATACCATTAAAGAGTGCGTTTTATCGCAGGCAGGCAGCGGTAGTAGCGGTAATTGGTGCAGTATATGTTATGATTTATAACATATTACCAATAAACAATGAAATGCTTGCAATGGCATTTTTTATAATGATATTTGCAATAATGTTTGCAGTGTATATATTTATGCTTATAAGGAAGAAAGAATTTAACTGTAAAACTGTTATTCTTGTTATTGCACTTGAATTGTTTATCGGTGCATATGCTCTTATAGGACCTCCTAAATTTTATACATATGAAGATTACCAGATTGGTGATTATGTGCAGTATGCCAATGATGCGGCAGACAGCCTTGATATAGAAGAGTCTGCTACAGACAGAATAGTAAATCCTGATATCAGTCTTAATGCCAATTATCCTCTTATATTAAGAAGAGGAGCATTATCAAGCTTTACAGCAGCTTTAGAGGACGATACACAAAGTTATGCCAAGAGATGGGGATATTCTAAGTATTTCCTGTGGCTGTTAGATTCAGGTGGAACAGTATTCAGTAATGCAGTGTTGCATGTTACACAGGCAGTTAATATCAATGAACTTGACAGTGCTTTATATACATTAGAGAGGAAGGAAGGCGATTACAGCCTTTACAACACTAATTATAACCTGCCATTTGGATTCTGTGTTGACAGCAGCTTCAGCAAGCTTGATATGACTAATGTTGACTGGATTACATACCATAACAGAATGTATAAAGCAATGACTGGAGATAAAGAAACATTTGTAACAAGAATATATCCACAGGTAGAGACTGCTGGCAATATTAAGTCCATGACTATTAATGTCGGAAGCAGAAGTGCTATATATATGAATATTGCAGATGTGAAGAAGCCTAATGCGGATGCTAATGCATCTAAACTTGAGAGCAGCATACATGTATATGTGAATGGTGAGGCAGTTGTTGTACCTACACTTGGAGATGTTAATAATACAGCATATTTTACGGATTATAATAATAATCTTCTTTATCTTGGCATATTTGAAGATGAAGATGTTCAGATTAAGATTGAATATGATAAGTCTAAATATATGAACCAGAGTAAGATGACTATCGGACTTCTTAATATGGAGAAGATGGATAAGCTCTGTGAGGATTTCGCAGATAAGCAGACAGATGTTTCATATACTAATAATACGCTTACAGTTAAGATAAACAGTGATGGAACTAAGGATTATGCCCTGATACCGGTTATTAAGAGCGCTAACTGGACCGTGACACTTGATGGAAAGACAGTTAAGACTAAAGAGATAGCAGGGCTGTTTACAGGTGTACAGGTTCACGAAGGCGAGAATACATTAGTGTTTACATTTGTGCCAAAGGGCAGAAATGCAGGACTGCTTATTACACTTGTGACATTGTTAATAACTGTGTTATGCCTTGTGATTAATTATAAGAGAACTATAAATGTTCCTGTATGGGCTAAGTACTGTGCACAGTATATATATATTGGATTGTTTGCAATAGTTGTGGCTGCAATGTTTGTAGTACCTGTAATAAGTACAATCCCGGCAGCTATATATCATATAATCCGTATATTATTGAAATGAGGCATTAGATGAACAGACTAAAAAATAATGAGAATTGCAGGCTTCTGTTAAAGATATTGATTATATTTGCGATATCAAGACTGATTATGCTTATCATGGTTCCTGTGTATAATGGAATTATGGGGACACACAGATCATTTCTGTTTCTTATGAACGAGTGGGATGCAAAGAAATATGCCTATATAATCAATCATGGCTATACACACCCTACGGATATTGATCCTCAGGCTAACTGGGCGTTCTTCCCATTATATGTTATCGTGTGTGCAGCATTAAAGGCAGTGACAGGCGGGCTTATTAATACTTATGTTATTGGAATGATAGTATCTAATATATGCATAATTATTGCAGCATTCTTTGCTGTTAAATGTCTTAAGAAGCAGACTTCTATTAAAGAAGAATATACTATGATTATGCCAGTGCTTTTATTTATGGCACCTTACACCTTCTATTGCAGTTCTGTATATACGGAAGCGATGTTTATAATGTTCATTGTACTTTTTTTCTATTTCCTTTTTGAGAAGAAATACATGGCAGCAGGAATTATGGCAGCATGCTCAAGTGGAACAAGAATTGTAGGCTGTATACTTGTATTTGCACTGGTTGTACAGCTATATATTGACATGGAAGGAACTAAGATAAGCTTTGGCAGGGTTAAGACATTTGTAATGGATATGCTTAAAGCACCTAAGAAGATACTGTCAGTGCTTGTGTGCCCGCTCGGTGCATTTGCATATATGACATTTCTTAATTTCTTCTGTGGTGATGCATGGGCATATAAGAATGTCCAGATTGCATGGAGAGAGGATGAGTATTTCCCGATTATAGGCGTGTTGTGGAAGGCATGTACAGGACAGATTGAGCCAAGATATACATATATGGGGTGGTTCTGTATTGCAATACTGATACTTTATGGATATATGTTTTACAGAAAATATTACTCAATGGCAGTGTTCGGAATTATATCACTTCTTGTGCCATTGACATCACATGTTATGAGTACATGCAGATTTACGGCAGGAACATATGTTGCATTTGTGGGAGTGTATGACATACTTACAAGATGTAATAAGGCTGTAAGATACATTATTATGGCGGTTCTTATTGCAATCGAAATATATCTTTTGTTCTTATGGTACAATTCAGACTGCTGGCTTATGTAGCAGTCAGAAGAGGAGGCAGATATGTCAGATATAATATCAGAGATAAGCAGAATCAGTGAAGATGAGCTGCGAATGCAGATAGCGCTTATTGACAATGTTAATATATCTAATGCGGTTAAAGAGACCGGATACAGGCTGGTTAATGTGCTTGCAGATGTTGCCAATTCATTTACACAGAGTATAGGAATAAAGAATTCGATTGATTATGAGGTAAAAAAAGTATCAGATCTCGTACGGGAAGACTGTCTTCGCTATAAGGCGTTAGACAGGGAAAAACTTGAGAAAATGTTATATGAGCGGCTTGAAGTGATGTGTCCTGAAATTGAAGGAGACATGAAGGATAAGGAAGTAAAAGAGCAGATGTCCAGATACATTATTGATGAGGCGGCATCTGCATACGGAATTAATAAATATATGTCACCCGCTCATAAAATAGAAGAAATAAGCATAAGATATAACAATGCATTTTTAAATAATATTATGAACCAGATACGTAATCTTACAGCTGTCCAGAAAAAGTCATATGCTGAACAGGTTGGAAGAAAATTAGGGGTTGCTTCAATGGAGACTAAACGTGAGGTTCAGAAAAGTCTTATGCCAGAGAAATTCAATGGCGAGGGAATTATAGATGTACTCGGCAGACAGAGAAGTACGACAAAGCTTGAAGCTGCAATAAGACTTCTTGGGGAAGATGCATTCTGGTCGACAGAGGCGCAGGTAAAGACAATGTATCAGGCAGTCAGAAATATGACAAGAATATCAAAACTTCAGGCGGCGGGATACATATGGAAGATAAGCCATGCAAATGATATCAAGTTTTATGCACCATCAGACCTTATGCCGTCTTATATTGCTGCGGACAAAAAGAAAGCCGCTGATGATAAGGACAGAGAATACCGTGTTATGTGTACTCAGGTTGAAAAGGCACGCAAGGAATTAGAAAAATGTGAAAAGGATGTTTCTGTAAAGACAGACAGGATGACTGAAGCACAGAAGAAATATGATGCTGCCGTGGACAGGCTTAATATTGCACAAAATGATTTTGCAAAACTTGAAGATGTCAAAGATGATTATATTAATAACAGAAAGACAGAAGATGAATCAAAACGATATTATGCACAGGTTAATGATACAAAGAGGGAAATGGACAGAAGTCTTGATGATAGTGACAGGAAGAAAAAGAGACTTCAGGAGACAGAGAAAGAATTAAAACTTGCATGTGAGAAGGCAGAGGAGAGAAAGATATATCTTGAATCTGTACAGAAAACGGCAGATGAAGAGACCAAAAAAAGAGCAAAGGAACTTAAGATAAAATGGACAGCCTTTTTCTTTAAATATTCATTTGATGATGAAGTATTTGAGTCTGCTGTTAGTATATTTAGCAGGGAAGAATTACGATATATTGAAGAAACTTTAAAAGAGGCACATGATTCAGCTTCTATGCTGGCAGTAGGGGATAATAATGTGATAAGGGCATATACTGGTGGAAAATATACAGCTGTTATTACATATGAGGACAGACATATTATTTCTATACAAAGTATGTGACATCCGGAAAGGAAAAGATGAGACATGTATAATGAGATTGTGAATAGTCTTGACAGTATAAGTCAGTTTGCATCATCTACAGGATTAGAAAGAGGCAGACAGTTATTACATGATATGAATAATCCAGAGAAGTCATTAAAAATAATACATGTTGCCGGTACTAATGGAAAAGGATCGGTGTGTGCTTATATTGCAGGAATTTTACAGCATAATGGTTATAAGACAGGACTTTTTACATCTCCTCATCTTGATGATATAACAGAACGTATAAGAATCAATGGAATAATGATTTCACAAGAGGATTTTGAAGAAGCATACTGGTATGTGGAAGAACACAGGACACAGGAGCTTGCGTATTTTGATTATCTTTTTGGCATGGCAATGTATTATTACAGTAAGCATGATGTGGATTATGTTGTTATGGAAACGGGTCTTGGCGGAAAGCTGGATGCAACTAATGCAGTCGATAATCCGGTTGTCTCAGTAATAACAACAATATCGCTTGAACATACTGCAATTCTTGGTGATACAATAGAAAAGATTGCAAATGAAAAAGCAGGGATAATTAAACCGGGAATACCGGTTGTGTGCAGCGGCATAGTGAAAGAAGCTGCTGATGTGATAAGAAAGCGTGCAGCAGACTTTGGATGCGACTGTCATGTGGTTGACGACAATACATTTGAACTGATACAAAATACATACGGGTATATTGATTTTTTAATTCATAATGAGTATTATAAGAATGATTGCTTCCGGTTAAGTACAAATGCGTTGTACCAGATGGAAAATGCAAGCATTGCACTTACGGTATGTGCTAATCTGTGTGACAGGGGGATGATTAAGCTTGACAATAAAGCAGTCAGTATGGCAATGTACGATACACACTGGGCAGGAAGAATGGAACTGTTAAGAGACAATCTGTATGTTGACGGAGCGCACAATCCACAAGGGATTCAAAGCTTTGTAGATTCAGTAAACAGTCTTTATGAAAACAGTCGGCTTGATAAGGCAACATTACTTTTTTCAGTAGTAAGTGACAAGAATTATGACAGAATGATTAAGATACTATGCAGCTGTAAGCATTTCAGACAGATATATGTTACAATAACGGGCGGTGTCAGAAAGCTTCCAGCTGATATAATAAAGGAAACATTTGAAGCACATATTAAGGATACACCGGTATATGTATTTGAGAGTGTTGAAGAAGCTATGAAAAAATGGGATAACAGACTGATGTTTGCAACGGGGTCGCTTTATTTAGTTGGTGATGTGGACCGTGCATTGGAAGGAAAGGAAAATAATCATGATTAATTTTGATGAAGAGATACAGAAGTTTCAGCCAAGTCTTGAAGTAGAAGATGCTGAGGACGCAATATATAACAATGATGTACCGGATATCACAGATCTGATATCACAGATACTTAGCGGAAAGAATACAGATAAGTAGTGAGGGGTGGACATATGAGATGTTATAAATGTGGAAGCTTCCTTACAGATGGTGATACATGTCCACAGTGTGGAGAGAATGTAAGAATATATAAGAAGACAGCCAGAGTATCAGATGCATATTATAATGCAGGACTATATAAAGCAAGAGTAAGAGATTTAACCGGTGCAGTTGAATCTCTTAAGATAAGCCTTATGATTAACAAGTACAATACCAATGCAAGAAATCTGTTAGGTCTTGTTTACTGTGAGATGGGTGATGTAGTTGAGGCTTTAAGCCAGTGGGTAGTAAGTAAGAATTTTACGCCTGAAGGCAATATTGCAGGACACTATATTAAGAAGATACAGACTAACCAGAACAGATTTGAGATGATTACAGGTACTATCCGTAAATATAATCTTTCTTTGAAATATGCCAAGGAAGGCAATCTTGATATGGCTGTAATACAGCTCAAGAAGGTAGTTGCCAATAATCCACAGCTTATTAAGGCACATCTTCTGCTTGCACTTATATACATTAAGCAGGACGAGCTTTCAAAAGCAAAAAAGCTACTTAACGCTGTTCTTGCAATAGATAAGAATAATACACTTGCACATATTTATCAGAAAGAGATAGCAGAAAGAAATGCAGCAAAGAAAGCGGAAACATCAGGTTCTTTCCTTCCTAAGAGAAAGGAAAAGGATATTGATAAGAAACCTCTAAGTGGCAACGATGTTATTCTTCCAAGGTCGTCATATAAAGAACCAAGTAATGGTGCAATAACAATAATAAATGTATTGGCAGGTGTTGTAATAGGTGCAGCATTAATATGGTTTCTTATTGTTCCGGCAAGGAATAAGGGACTTACACAGGATTATAAGAAAAGTCTTCAGGAGTATAGTGAGCAGTTATCTTCTGGTAATGTAGAACTGAATTCTATGCAGAAAGAACTTGAAGAGGTTAAGGCGCAGAAGGATGCACTTGAGCAGCAGCTTGGCGTTGTTAATGGAACAGAGGGAAGCAACAAGCTTTTGGTATCAGTAATAGAGGCAGCAAGTGATTATATTGCAAATAAGCCTGATGATGCTGCGAATAAGCTTGTTGATATAGATGTCAGTGCACTTCCAAGTGAGTCAGCAAAGACTTTATATAATACAATAGCAACGGCGACACTTCCGGCAGCAGCACAGACCTTCTATAACACAGGAATGACAGAGTATTACAAGTCCAACTATGAAGTTGCGGCAGATAATCTTGTCAAAGCATACAAATGTAATAACAGTGCAGATTCAGCTTATTATGCAGCTAAGTCATATGTAGCATTAGCAAAGACTGATGATGCAAAGAAATACTATAAGTATATTGTGGATGATTATTCGACTAGCGGATATTACAAAGAAGCCAGCGATTACGTTAATTCACATTGATGAGGTACTAAAAGATAAGCCCCCGGCAAAGATAATTCTTTGCCGGGGGCTTTGTTGCAGAATTAGTGAAGTGTAAAAGCAGAGAGGAAAGAGGAGATTATTATGTCAAAACAGGTTAATACAGCGGATGAGCAGGATGAAATCCAGCATATGGATTATATATACATGGTTAATGATGACAAGCTTATGATACGAATGAATGCAGAACTTGACCATCATCTTGCAGAAGAGATGCGTCAGGTTATAGATGATGTAATAGATAAAAGAGGAGTAACTCATATAGTATTTGATTTTACTAAAGTGGATTTCATGGACAGTGCAGGAATAGGACTTATAATGGGGCGTTACAAGAAGGTTATGGATAAAGGTGACATAACAATCGTGGGAGTCCGTGAAAGTGTTAAGAGGATACTTCTTATATCAGGACTTCATAAGATAGTTAACATATATGAGCTTAAAGGACAGGAGGCATAAGCATGATAGAGAATAACAATGTTGAATTATTATTTGAAGCCAGGTCGGAAAATGAAGCATTTGCAAGGGTTGTTGCGGCAGCCTTTGTTACATATTTAGATCCAACAATCGAAGAATTGCAGGACATAAAAACAGCAGTTTCCGAGGCAGTAACTAACGCAATAGTCCATGGCTATGATAATGGTCCGGGAAAAGTAAGAATGAGATTAAAGGGCATACAGAATCAGGTAATAATAGAAGTGCACGATGACGGTCTTGGCATGGAAAATGTTGCAAAAGCAATGGAACCTCTGTATACAACCAAGCCTGAACAGGAACGTTCAGGAATGGGATTTTCGTTCATGGAGGCATTCATGGATGATTTAAGAGTTGCGTCGGCACCGGGCAAAGGAACAACAGTTCTTATGAGAAAGAAAATAGGGGAGTAATTGATAGGATGTGATGCTATGGATCAGACTAAGGATTGTACCAGGGAATTGATCGCTAAAGCACACAATAATGACAAAGAGGCCAGAGAGAAGCTGGTAACAGATAATCTTGGGCTTATATGGAACATAATTAAAAGATTTAAGGGGAGAGGAACAGAACAGGAGGATCTGTTTCAGATAGGCTGTATAGGGCTTATAAAGGCAATTGATAATTTCAATCTGGATATGGATGTTGCATTTTCAACATATGCAGTTCCTATGATAACAGGTGAGATAAGAAGATTCCTGCGGGATGACGGAATGGTAAAGGTAAGTCGTTCTATCAAAGAAAATGCAGTAAAAAGCATGAGAGCGGCGGGACAGCTCCGTGACACGTTAGGCTGTGAACCGACGGTAGAACAGATAGCAGCTGCCTGTGAGTTGTCAGTTGAAGACATAACATTGTCAATGTCTGCATCAATGGAGGTTGAATCAATATATAAGACAATCTATCAGGGGGATGGAAGTGAGGTCATGCTGATGGACAAGTTAGAAGACAAGGCAGACATTGGGGAAACTGCATCAAGTAAAGTGGCACTTGCACAGCTTATGGAAACACTTTCACAGCGTGAAAAAGAGCTTATCAGAATGCGTTATTATGATGATTACACACAGATGCAGGTTGCTAAGGAGTTCGGAATATCGCAGGTGCAGGTGTCGCGGATGGAGAAGAAGATTTTAAGTGGCATGCGCAAGCGGCTGTTTGCGTGAAGGATTCATTCATATATTAACGATCCCGCCGTTGTGTCCGTCTATGGCATATGCCCTCAGGATTTCTTCATCTAGTGGGAGTAAATGCCGCCATCTGTATAGTTTATTACGGTGTGGATAAACAAACGCGCTTCGCTTGAACGAGTTTATCCACACCGCCCTTTTACAGACAGCGGCATTAACTCCCACACGATTCGAAATATTCGGGCATATGCCATAGACGGACACAGCGGCGTAGTTTTATGCTGAATGAAAACAGTGATGGGACTGTTTTGTGCCGGTATGGAGTGCGGTGGGCTAGGGCAGGCTGTTGCAGAAATAAAAGCTTCATGAATAATTCTGCGGGCATGTACAATACTAATACTAGCAACGGAGGGTTTGTTATGTCAGAGAAGATTTATTTGAAGATTGACCAGCAGAGATATGTTAAGAAACCGAAGGTTGATATAGGGGATGTGATTACTGTTTATTGCAGTGATAAGGATATGATTGAAAAAATCGGACATATAACGCTTGTGGAGTTTACGCTGGGCAAGTATGACAGGAAGGTGCTTGATGCACTTGATGTTGTGGGCATTATTCAGAAGGAGTATCCGGATGCAGATATTGAATGTCTTGGGGAATGTGATTTTGTTGTTGAGTACAAGAAACCGGAGAAGGAAGGCACAGTGCATTGGATTAAGGTAGCTGTTATATGTTTTATAACAATGGTTGGAAGCGGATATGGAATTATTGCGTACAACAATGACGTAAGTACGACGGATATATTTGACCGGGTGTACGAGCTTCTTGGAGCTTCTGCATATAAGGCAACAAATGCAATGGAGATTGCCTATGCTGTGGGATTGTTTATTGGAATTGTTATATTTTATGATCATTTTGCAGGACAAAAGCTGTCAAAAGCACCAACACCGCTTGAGGTTGAAATGGATAAATATGACAAAGATATATCAGAATCTGTTATTGACAGGGAAGGTGGAAAATGATAGCGGTTATTATTTTTATAGGGGCTATGTCGGGAGTGTTTACTGCTGCAGGACTTTTTGCACTTATAACCAGCGTTGGTGTTATTAACAGATATGCTGATGTCAGCGGGACGAGCAGACATGTGTCTCTGTATGAGGAATGTATAATAATCGGTGCGACGGCAGCTAATGCTGTATATGTTCTTGGAATCACGGTTAGAATAGGAATGACGGGCTGTATTATATTCGGGTTGATATCCGGGATATTTATAGGCACATTTTTAATAAGCCTTGCAGAGACAGTTAAAGCATTGCCTATATTCGTTCACAGGGCAAAGGCGGGCACCGGTCTTGGTTTTATTGTGGCGGCGACAGCGGCAGGAAAAGCACTAGGACAGCTTGTATATTACTTATATATGTATTGAGTTTGCATTGCAAAAAGGGAGGATTTATGCACGATAATAATTCTGAAAGCGGTACCAAAGCTGATATTGAAAAAAGAAATGAAAGCTATAATGCTTATGTAAAAAATGTTACGCCTAAAGGAAGCTGTGTGGCAAAATGCTTTAAGGCATTCATTGTTGGTGGCTGTATATGTGTTGCAGGACAGATTATTTTAAATGTATGCAAGTGGATGAAAGTGCCTGACACAGATGCAGCATCTTATACAACACTGATACTGGTATTTTTAAGTGTAATTCTTACCGGACTTAATATTTATCCGTCTATAACCACATTTGGCGGAGCAGGAAGTCTTGTTCCGATTACAGGATTTGCAAACAGCGTTGCTGCACCTGCGATTGAGTATAAGAAGGAGGGACGGGTGTTCGGTATTGGCTGCAAGATATTCACGATTGCCGGTCCTGTTATTCTATATGGAATATTTTTTAGCTGGTGTGCAGGACTTATATATCTGGCTTTAAAGCTTATACATGTACTGTGATTCTTGATTAAGAAACATCTGTATGGTAGAATCATAGGAACTGTTTTAAAGAAATGCGCAGGATACGAGGATAATATGGGAACTTTTTTAGAAGATTATTATAATAAATTTAATGAAGAAAAAAGACTGACTTCAAGACACGGACAGATTGAATTCCGTACATCGATTCATTATATACATGAGTGTATTGAAGAATTAAAGAGAGAAGGCAGAGAGAATATAAAGATTATGGATATAGGTGCCGGGACAGGCAGATACAGCGTTGCACTGGCTGAGGAAGGCTTTGATGTAACTGCAGTTGAACTGGTAAAGCACAATCTTGGAATATTGAAATCTAAGAATTCATCAGTTAAGGCTTATCAGGGCAATGCACTTAAGTTAAAGCGTTTCGAGGATGAAACGTTTGACATAACCCTGCTGTTCGGGCCGATGTATCATCTGTTCGGACAGGAGGATAAGGTTAAGGCATTAAAGGAGGCGGCCCGTATTACAAGGAAAGGTGGCTTTATTCTTGTCGCTTATGTTATGAACGAGTATGGTGTAATTACATATGCATTTAAGGAAAGACATATTAAGGAGTGTATGGAACAGGGCAGGCTGACAGAGGATTTCCACACGATATCTTCAGAGCAGGATCTGTATGATTATGTGCGACTTGAAGATATTACAAGAGTTAATGAAGCAGCAGGATGTGAACGTGTGAAGATTGTGACACCGGATGGACCGGCTAATTACATAAGACAGTTTGTGAATCAGCTTGACGAGGAGGAATACGAGATGTTTTACAGGTATCATCTTGCAACCTGTGAAAGAGCTGATCTGCTTGGTGCTGCTGCACATACGCTTGACATAATACGAAAATAATACATAATTAATACATTTTTGGACAGACTACTTATAAAGACTAATGGCACATGAGTATGTGCGGAAACGAGGATTATGACTGGAAAACAGAGTCTGTTATTTGACAAAGATGTATATGTGAGATGCACAGCGACAGTGGTTGGAAAGAAAGAGGCTGATGGTCCGCTTGGTGAAATGTTTGATGTGGCAGTAGAAGATGATATGTTTGGAAAGAAAAGCTGGGAGGAGGCTGAGAGCCACATTCAGGAGATGGCGGTTGACAAGCTGCTTATTAAAAGCGGCATGGCTGCGTCAGACATAGATTATATCTATGCCGGAGACCTTCTTGGACAGCTTATAGCAACATCTTTCGGTCTTATGAGATATGAAATACCGATGTTTGGTTTGTACGGAGCATGTTCAACGATGGGCGAGGCATTATCACTTGGTGCAATGTGTGTTAATGCCGGATATGCGCAAAATGTAATTGCCATCGCGTCAAGCCATTTTGCAAGTGCTGAAAAGCAGTTCCGTTATCCGCTCGAGTATGGAAATCAGAGACCAGTTGCATCTACATGGACAGTTACAGGAGCAGGGGCGTATATCGTCGGCGATAAGCCTCTGGATAAGAAAAAATGTGTTCTCATAAAGGGTATTACAACGGGAAAGATTGTTGATTACGGCGTTAAGGATTCAATGAATATGGGAGCATGTATGGCTCCAGCAGCAGCAGAGCTTATAGAAGCTAATTTCAAAGATCTTGATGTTGATAAGGACTATTACGATGCAATATTTACAGGCGACTTAGGAGAGATTGGCAACAGGATATTGTCTGAGCTTCTAAAAGAAAAAGGTATTGATATTGCTGATAAGCTGTATGATTGTGGAATGCTTATATACGAAGGGGAAACTAAGTGTTCAGGCGGAAGCGGCTGTGGCTGCAGTGCAGTTGTTCTTGGAAGCTGTATTATGGACAGGCTTATAAGAGGAGAATATAAAAGAGTTCTTTTTGTTCCTACAGGAGCTTTGTTATCTACCGTAAGTTACAATGAAGGAAAAAGTGTGCCGGGCATAGCCCATGGTGTAATTCTTGAAGGAAAGGAGAGTTAAAGCCATGGATTTTGTTAAAGCATTTGTATGTGGGGGGTTAATATGTGTTCTTACGCAGATTCTTATGGAAAAGACAAAGCTTATGCCGGGAAGGATAATGGTCATTCTTGTAACAACAGGAGTTGTACTTGGAGCAGTTGGAATATATGAGCCTTTTGTTAAATTTGCAGGAGCGGGAGCAACAGTTCCGCTTACAGGATTTGGCAATGTCTTATGGAAGGGCATGAAGAAAGCAATAGATGAGCAGGGATTTTTAGGATTGTTTACAGGAGGATTTACTTCATGTGCAGTCGGAGTATCAGCAGCACTTATATTTGGATTTATTGCATCACTTATATTTGAACCTAGGATGAAGAAAGAATAAAATAAAAGGATAGTGGTTCGCTTAAATTGAACCACTATCCTTTTTTAATGATTAAGGCCGTTTGTCAGATGAATTAGTTTTACCAGATGTCTCTGTTGAGGCAGCAGTTGTTTCTTTAGAATTGTTTTTGTTGCTGCCTGTTCCGGGTGTAACCTTGGAAGGCTTGGTTGTTGCACTGTGAATAGTGCATAACTTAGATAACTCAGTATCTGTAATTGAGATATCAGCATCCCATGTCTTGAATTCAGAACCGTCTTTATCCTCGCCAAGCTTATCAGCAGAAGATTTCTTTCTCATAATCTTAGTTGTAACACTTGGACAACCGGAAGTAGCAATATCTCCGGATTCATTACATATTGAAACATTAACATGTGTTGTACAGTATTCAGTAGGAACTGTGTCTTCAGTGAAATATTCTGTTATAACACAGTTTCCTTCAGGGTCCTGGTCACATAAGCCCTCAACAGGAAGAAGCCCTGACTTAGAGCATACAGCCGCCTCTACAATACCAGATGGCTGTTCATAACTTCCAGTTGGAAGATTAAGATTTTCATGAATTGTCTGCATAATTGTACGCCATATAACATTGTGGTTGACAACATTTCCAAGCTCTTTGGAGTTATCATCATAGCCTGCCCATATTACGGCTGTGTAATATGGAGTGAAGCCACAGAACCATCTGTCGCTGTCGAACTGTGTTGTACCTGTCTTACCTGCTACAGGCTGGCTTGAAAAGTTGGCTGTACGTGCAGTACCGTCAGTAGCAACAGAGCGTAATCCCTGAATAAGAAGCCAGTCAGAATTCTCATTAAGTACCTTATGCGTTTCAGGTACAGAATTATCGATAATAATGTTGCCTTCTGAATCAAGCACTTTTGTGTAGTAAATAGGCTTTGTGTAAGTTCCTTTATTAGCAATGGCTGCATAAGCGGAACACATGTCAATATTGGAAACACCTCGTGTCATACCGCCAAGTGCAAGTGATTGTACAACATCGTGTGCACCGTTGATTGCATTTTTAGGAGAAACCAGCGTTGAAATACCGAATTTCTCAAGGTAATTATAACCAACCTGGGGCGTAAGCTTTGAAAGAATCTTAACAGCAGGTACATTCTGTGAAACAGTAAGAGCTTCTCTTAATGTCATCAGACCTCTGTATTCACCTTTTGTAAAGTTAGTAACAAGCTTTGCATCAGTTCCTGAATAATAATAAGGAGCATCATCAATGGCAGATGCCAGAGAATATGTCCCTGTATCAAGGGCGGGACCGTATACAGCAAGTGGCTTAATACTTGAACCCGGCTGTCTTGCAATGTCATTAGAAGCACGGTTTAAGCTTCGGTTAAGAGTTTTATCACCGCGTCCGCCAACCATAACTTTAACATGTCCGTTGGTCTGATCCATTACAGTAAATGATATCTGGGGCTGTATTGTAAATGTAAGTGTCTCAGCATATATTTCACCACCCTCTTTAAGGAGCTCCTGTTTATATGCTTCAACATAACTTCTAGCAGCATCTTCATCGGTCATCGTAAGACTGAAACTGGTATCTCCAAGAGTCTTTGTGTACCAGTTAGCCATTGAATTGTGTGAATAATATGAAAATGATCCATCAGTCTGCTTTATTGTTAAAGCATAATTGATAGAAAAATGTGTATTATCATTGTAGTTGCCAAGATCATTGATAACATCGTCAGCAACTTGCTGCATCATTGTGTCCTGAGTTGAATAAACCTGAAGTCCGCCACGATATATAAGGCTTGTAGCCTGTGCTTCTGTATATCCCTTCTGTGACATAAGGTCAGAAGTAAGCTGATTGATAAGTTCATCAACAAAATATGAATAAGTTGTAGTTGATGTTCCGGCAAGTTCAATCCCTTCAAGTCTTGCATAGACATCATCGGAAACCGCTTCATCATATTCTTCCTGGGATATATATTCCTGCTCTTTCATATTGAGAAGGACCTGACTCTGCCGGTCTTTGTTTCTGTCGGCATGCCTTATTGGATTAAGACCTGTAGGACTTTTAGTGATGGATGCAATTACAGCACATTCACTGATAGAAAGCTCTGATACATCCTTGTTAAAATATCCTCTGGCAGCAGCCTGTACACCATAATATCCGTTACCAAGGTTAATGGTATTAAGATAATTCTCAAGAATGGAATCTTTAGACATTACTGTCTCAAGCTTTATAGCCAGATATTGTTCCTGAACCTTTCGCTTAATCTTTTCAATTGTAGATTCGTTAAAAGCATTAAAAACATTATTCTTTAGAAGCTGCTGTGTTATTGTACTTGCACCCTGTGACATCTCACCTGATGAAAGTGTAATTGAAGCAGCTCGTAAGATACCTCTCATATCGATACCATTATGCTCATAGAAACGCTCATCTTCTATAGCTATAAATGCATGCTGCAAATCTTTAGGAATCTGGTCAATTGTTACATATGTCCTGTTAGCTCCGGCAGAAGAAAGTGTCTGTATTTCATTCTCATCTGAATCATATATCTTAGTTGCAAAGCCTTCAGGCGAAACATTGACAGATGCAATGTCAGGGGCATTCTCTATAATTCCCTGAAAGGAACCTAATACAAGGCATGAGCCGGAAACAACAACAGCTATAGCAGCAACTAAAGCCAGTTTTATGAAAAATATACCTAATTTGGTGCCCAGCTTGGTAGTAGCTGAATTAAGCAGTCTTTTCTTTTGTTTTATGCCTTTACCACCATAATTCATATATTGTCCTCCTTAATAAAGTCATGATATTATAACATAAAAAGGTATGACAGGCAATCAATAAGGCTGTATAATAACTAAATATACATATATATAAGAAGGAATCAGATAATGAAGAAGATAATATCAGGTGGAACAGGTGAATTTACAGATAAGAAATCAAGATTTATAGCTAACATTTATCATATTGAAGATGAAGATATGGCAGTGAAAATAATAGAACAGCTTAGAAAGAAATATTGGGATGCACGACATAACTGTTATGCATATGTTTTAGGAGGCAAGAGCGAGATACAGAGATTTTCAGATGATGGTGAGCCGTCAGGCACAGCAGGTAAGCCGATACTGGAAGTAATTACGGGAAATGAATGCGGAAACTGTCTGTGTGTTGTGACAAGATATTTTGGAGGTGTTCTGCTTGGAACAGGCGGGCTTATAAGAGCGTATACTAATGCTGCCAAGGAAGCACTGTCCGTCTGCAGACTTGGTGAGCTTACAGAGGGTGTGCATGCATTCCTTGATGTTGATTATAATTATGTGGGAAAAGTGCAGTACATATGTGCACAGAATGATATAACAATAGTTAATACAGAATATGCCGATGGCGTTACATTTGAACTGATGATGGAGAATGCAGCAAGAAATGTTCTGGAAAAGAATATGACAGAGATGTCATCGGGAAAGATATGCTTAAGGGATACATGCAGCATGCAGATGTACAGAGATGATACAGGAAAATTGTGCAGATGATACCTGAAATATGAATAAATTATTAACAGTGGTAAAAAATCACAATACAATGGTCGGATTCTGCTTTAAAGAGTATATAATGTGTAAATGTGATGTAAAATAATCTAAAAAAAGCAAGGCACATAGTGCATTTTTTACATAAAAACACAAAGATTATATGAAAAAAAACTATTCTCACGAAATGATTTTTGATAAAAATTTCAAAAAAATGAAAAAATTATGAATGCAGGAAATGGCATAAATACTGGGATTTCACAGAAAAAGCAAAAAAAATACAATAATTGTTAAAATTAGCCTTGTTAAAATAGTACAAAAATGCTAATATATCAATGTCTAAAAACGAAACGGGGAGAGAATCCCCGCGAACCAAATTAAGGAGGGTTTTAAGGTTTATGAAAAAGACATTAAAGAAGTTTGCTGCAGTAGGTTTATCACTTACTTCAGTTATGGGCCTCGTAGCTTGTGGCTCTAACAGCGGCAATCAGGACGCAACAAAAGCAACAGTTGATTGGGCTAACGTACAGAAGCCAGAGCAGTTCACAGTTATGGTTGATGGTACAGTAGTTAAGGAAACTAACGGCGCTCAGGAATTCTACAAGTATCTTGGTGACCTTACAGGTCTTGATATTAAGTGGATTCGTCCAGAACATTCTAGCTACTATGATTCAGTTAAGAATGCATTCGCTTCAGGCGATATCCCTGATGTAGTTCTTCTTAGCTCAGATTACCTTGCTAACTTCGCAGCTAACGGATATCTCTGGGATATGACAGATGCTTGGAATCAGTCAGCAACTAAGAACTCAGGAAGACTTATCGATCAGGCTGAAATCATCGAATCAGGAAACATGGTTGCTGGTCCAGACGGAGAGAAGGCTCTTTACGGATTCTCACCAGCCCGTGGTAATGGATGCTGTACATACATCAAGTCTTCAGCTTTAACAGCAGCTGGATACAACCCAGAGGAAGTTGCATCTAAGACACTTACATATGATGAGTATTACAAGATGCTTAAGGATATGAAGGCTGCTTCAGCTAACCAGAACTTCGTTATCTCTTGTTCAGGTTTCATAGCTGGTGGTAACTCTGGTACTCCAGAAGCTCCATATACTAACTATCTTCCAGAATTCTATCAGAATGCTAACTTCACATTCTACTATGATGAAGCAGCTAAGGAATACAAGGATGGATTTGCTCAGCAGGATATGAAGGATGCACTTACAAGACTTAAGACAGCCGTTGATGATGGTATTCTTGATAAGGCTTCTCAGAACCAGACAACATCAGATGCTCGTAATAAGTGGAATGCAAAGGATGCTTCAACAGCTTCTTCAGTATTCACATACTGGGCAGGTACATGGGCTTATACACTTCAGAACTCTATAGCTGATAAGACAGATAAGATTATTGCTATTAAGCCTATTAAGGAACTTGGTTCATATAAGGAGCGTCTTGCTACTGCTTGGTGTATTACATACAAGGCATATGAGAATGGTAAGGCTGAAGGAATCTTCAAGTACTTCATCGATACTATGCTTGATGGTGGAGATATCCAGATTGCATGGCAGTATGGTGCTAAGGGTACTCACTGGGATGATAAGGCTGAGACTGTTACAGTTTACGACTCAAAGGGTGGAGTTAATGAGAGTAAGACTAAGACATACGAAGAAGGTGTATTCCACTTCCTTACAACACCTGAAGATAATACAAAGCTTATGTCTAAGAACCACATTGATAAGAGCTTAGCTATCGCTACATTTGGTGATAACACAGATCCAGGTAACAAGAGTGTTGATCCAATTATCACAGAGAACTATGCAATGTTCAATGCTAACAGCAAGCTTGAGACTCCACTTTGGAACACAGAAGTACTTAGCAACAATATCTCTGATATCAATACTAAGAGACTTGAAGTTGTTTCACAGGTAGTTCTTGGTGAGAAGACATATGATGAAGCTATGGCTGATTACAAGAAGCAGGTTGGTGCTAAGTGTGATGCAGTAGTTGAGTCATTAAACGAAACACTTAAGAAGTAATTTAAACAATAATTATTAGATGTTTATACATCTTATGTTAGTATGGCGGCGCAGAGAAATCCGCGCCGTTTATACTGACAAAAAAGGATTTGCTTATGAAATTTATTTAATAGGCATACGATAATAATTAGGAAAGAAGGTAAAAAAATGCAGTGTCCATCTTGTAACACAGAGCTTCCTAAGAAAGCTAAAATATGCCCTAAGTGCGGAACAGCAGTAGGAAAGCCAAAAGGAAATATTAAATTGATGGCCATCATCGGACTTATTATCATGCTCATTGCCAGTCTTTTACCTCTTGTTCAGTCAGGAGAGAAGATTAAAGAAGGCGTTTATCCTACAGCATATGCTTTCAGTTACATGAATATCAGTATGCCAGTGTTATGGTATTTATTCATCGCATGTATCGTTGTTGGTATCATTCTTATTGTAGCCAGAAAAGAATTCTTTTCTATCATTACTACAGTAATAGCAGCTGTTCTTACAGTTGTTTCTGTATTTGCAGTTCAGTTTACACTTGTTAATGGTAAGGTAGCAGGTGGTGGACTTAAGTACGTTAATGTTAACCTTCCAGATATTCTTAGCAATGGATATAATGGCAATTCATATCATATTGGTTGTGGATTTGTTGTACTTGCGATTGGTATTGTTATAGCAGTTGCAGGTTGCTTTATAGATATTGTTAAGCCTTTCAAGAAAGATCTTCATGTTGATGCTAAGTATCTTTCTAACTCATTAAACCAGAGCCTCACAAATAAGATGTATTATTACAGAGGTTTCTACCTTATGTTCGTGCCAGTTTTCGTTATGATTATGTTATTCAATTACTGGCCAATGCTTGGTGTTCGTTATTCGTTCACAAAATATGTTATCGCTAATCCATACTACATTGGTCTGTATCATTTCCAGACTATGTTTACTAACGATATCTATTTCTGGCAGGCATTCAGAAACACATTAATTTTGTCATTAATTAAGTTGTTCTTAAATACAGGTGCAGCAGTTATTATCTCACTTCTTCTGAATGAGATTACTAACATGATTTTCAAGAAGACAGTACAGACAATTATCTATCTTCCTCACTTCATGTCATGGGTAGTTGTTGCTTCAGTATTTAAGATGTTACTGGCTCCATATGATAGTGCTCCAGTCAACTCAATTCTTATAAATATGGGTGTTATTGATACAGCTGTTGATTTCATGAACAGTACAGCTTACTGGCGTGGAACATTCTATATCATGAATGTTTGGAAGGATACAGGTTGGGGAACAATCCTCTTCCTGGCTACATTGTCAGGTATCAGCCCAGACCTTTATGAAGCAGCCCAGATTGATGGTGCTAACAGATTCAAGAGACTGATATACATTACATTACCAGCTCTTGCTAATACAATTATTACAGTATTCATTCTTAACCTTGCTAAGGTTATGAACCTTTTCGAATCTGTATTCGTATTACAGTCACCTATTACATATGCTAAATCACAGGTTTTACAGACATATGTATATACTAAGACATTCAGTGGTGGTAACTCAGATTATGGTTATACAACTGCTGTAGGTTTATTTAAGTCTTTCGTTGGTATGATCTTAGTTCTCGGTTGTAACTGGGCAAGTAAGAAAGTACGTGGACGAGGAATTGTATAGGAGGGAATAGATAATGAGTGATAATCAGACACTAGTTTATAAAAAGAAAAAGAAAAAATTCAAAGTATTCCCAATTGTTAATGCAATTTTATTCATTATCATTGCATGTGCAATTATGATTCCTATTTACAAAGTAATTATTACTTCAATAGATGCATATTCATCATATGATTTTAAGTGGCTTCCTCAGAAGTTCTCTTGGGGTGGTTACCGTGCTATTATAACAAGATCAAACCTTTATCATCCATTCTTAATCTCAGTTATAACAACTATTATAGGTACATTCGTTGGACTTTTAGTTGTTACACTTGGTGGTTATGTATTAATCCAGTGGGAGATGCCAGGAAGAAACTTCTTCGCTTACATGCTTCTCTTCACAATGATTTTCGATGGTGGTATGATTCCTAAGTTCCTTGTTATCAAGCAGTTAGGATTAATCAATACTTTGTGGGCGGTTATTCTGCCAATGGCTATTAATGTATATAACTTAGTACTTATGAGAAACTTCTTCGAAGGTATTCCAGAATCACTTTTCGAAGCAGCTCAGATTGATGGATGCTCACCAATGGGTATCTTCTTCAAGATTGTACTTCCTCTTTCAAAGGCAGCTCTTGCATCAATTGGTTTGATGTTCGCAGTAAGCTTCTGGAATGATTATACAAACTTCAAGTTATATATTAATAATAATAATCTTTACAACTTCCAGATTCAGTTAAGAAGTATGGTTGTTGATAGTGATATTCCTAATGATGGTGCTGTTAACCCAACAACAATTTCTAATGCAGCAACTATCGTAGCTATCCTTCCTTTCATGATCATCTACCCATTCTGTCAGAAGTACTTCGTACAGGGTGTTAACGTAGGTGCCGTTAAGGAGTAATGTTAATATTTTGAATTTATTTTGGACGAGCCTTAAAAGGCTCGTCCTTTTTTGCGCGAGTAGCGAAAAAACTGTATTTTTATTCGTCATTACCAGTCAAATAGTGGAATAATACTGTTTAACATGTTACAATAAAATAAATATTGGTTAGGAGGAAAAAGGCTTGGATAAAAGTTTTGAAATTAAAGGATACATTAATAATGTATTAAAAGAAACCGGGCTTGAAGGAGCAGATGCATTTGATAAGGCACTTCTTCTTAATGCTTTAGGTAAACTTGAAGCAGCAGAGCATAGTGATGAATATAAGGATGTTATTACAGGTGAATTAGATAAGCTTATACAGGATAATACTATTAATATAGGCGAGAATGACCTTGTTAATTACATGTATGGTAATGCATGCTATAGTGTTGGAAAGAATGATATTGCTGTTAATATTGCCAAGCAGACAGAGAGACAGTCAAGAACAGAATCAGGATATTTTACAGGAGCTGAAGGTAGCAGATGCTTATGCATAGCATTTAAGGCACTGAGTTTCTATATGAATTATGAATCCAAAGATGGTGGTAAAGAACATTATAATGATATAATTGCGCAGTATAATGCAATATATGCAGAATGTTTTAAGAACGCAGGAGAGGCAGCACATGATGGTGATGTTAAGGCTGTAAAAGCACTTGCATTATTTGCAGCAGGAGCAGTTGATACACTTGAAGTTATGGACCAGGCGTTATATGAGATATTTGCAAGAATAAGAGAAATGTATAAAGCAGCAGTTTCAGTTCTTAATGATACGATTGATAATACAGATTCGCAGTTTGTAAAGCTTATATATGCATATGCAGTATTGAAAGGATGCCGTATGAAGCTTATACAGACAGAAAAATATGCATCCAAGGCTGAGGAAATCTTTGAAAAAGCTACTGATAAGCATGTTGCGGATAAGAGCGGTGTGGCTGTATCAGCGGCATACATAACAGCTTACAGTGAATATATAAGAAACAGGGATTATCAGGATTACGGACGCAGCAATGGAGGTGTATTATGGAGTTAAAGTTAGTTATCAAGACAGGAAGAAGTGCTGTAGTAGAATTTGATGACGGTGGAAAGTATTATTCTAAGGAAGAATACACACTCCTGATTAATGGAGAAGAATATGGCAAGACAGAAAAGGTTGTTACAACAATATATGGTCTTAAGCCAGATACAGAATATAAGATTACAGCGGTGTATGCAGGAAAAGAATATGGACCTGTTGAATTTAAGACGGATTATGAATATGTAACACTTAATGTCAGAGAATTTGGTGCGTATGGTGATGGAGAGCATGATGATACTAATGCAATCCAGTGTGCGATTATGGCAGCTCCTAAGGATTCCAGAGTATTAGTTCCAGAGGGTGTTTATAAGATATCAAGCATATTCTTAAAAGATAATCTTAATCTTGAGCTTGCTAAAGGAGCAGTACTTTCAGCATTTACAGAAAGAAATAAGTTCCCTATATTACCGGGACAGATTGAGACATACGATGAGAAAGATTATTACAACCTTGGTACATGGGAAGGCAATCCTCTGGATATGTTTTCAGCAATTGTATGTGGTATCAACTGTTCAAATGTTACAATTACAGGTGAAGGAACTATTGATGGATGCACAACTCACGATAACTGGTGGAAGAATTGTAAGATAAGAAATACTGCGTGGAGACCAAGATTATTCTTTATCAATAACTGTAGTAATGTTACTATGCATGGAATTACAGTTCAGAATTCACCATCATGGACAATCCACCCATATTTTAGTAAACATCTTAAGTTTATTGATGTTAAGATTCTTAATCCTGCTAATTCACACAACACAGATGGTCTTGACCCGGAAAGCTGTCAGGATGTTCTTGTGCTTGGAACATACATTTCAGTTGGTGATGACTGTATAGCTATCAAGTCAGGCAAGATATATATGGCTCAGAAGGAAAAGACTCCTACAGAGGATATGACAGTACGCCAGTGCTGTATGAGAGACGGACATGGTGCAGTAACAGTAGGAAGCGAGATAGCTGCGGGAGTTAAAGATGTTCATATCAGAGACTGTATGTTCATGAATACAGACAGAGGTTTAAGAGTTAAGACAAGAAGAGGCCGTGGTAAATTATCTGTACTTGATGATATTTCATTTGAGAATATTGATATGGATAACGTTATGACACCATTTGTTGTTAACAGCTTCTATTTCTGTGATCCAGATGGAAAGACAGAATATGTTGGTTCTAGAAAGCCACTTCCTGTTGATGACAGAACACCTTCAATCAAGAGCCTTACATTTAAGGATATCAATGCGAAAAACTGCCATGTTGCAGGTGCATATATATTCGGTCTGCCAGAGAGTAAAGTTGAGAAGCTTACATTTGAGAATATTAACTTCAGCTATGCTAAAGATGCGAAGCCGGGGGTAGCAGCAATGATGCTTGGCTGTGATGAAGCAAGCAGACAGGGACTTATTGTAAGTAATGTAGAAAAACTTATATTAAAGAATGTCAATATTGAGGGCTGCGATGGAGAAGCAATTGTGGCAGATAATGTTGATAAGATTGAAAGAGATTAGTATAAATATATGAAAAATGAGGAACAATCATGAATTTACATGCACCAAAGGGAATTGATGTTGAGAATTGGTTCATTGAGTGCTATAGGAAGCATAAGGGGCATCCGTTAAAGATACTTATAGGGCTTTATAAGGGAAATTATAATAAGTTCTTTCTTGCAGTATTATTTTTCTTTATAAAGCATGCCCCTGTGTGGGTGCTGCCAATTGTTACGGCCAATATTATTAATGATATTACAAGTGGTTCGCCAGATACTGTACAGAATATTATTATTCAGGCAATAATTATGGTTGCATTAGTTGTTCTTAATGTGCCAATGAATTATCTGTATACAAGATATAAATCATTAGCAACAAGATATGCAGAAACAGGACTTAGAAAAGCACTTGTAAGGAAACTGCAGCAGCTTTCAATTTCGTACCACAAAGAGACACAGTCAGGCAGGCTGCAATCAAAGATAATGCGAGATGTGGAAGCGGTTGAGACGTTGTCAACACAGATGTTTTTAAGCATATTAAATATTGCACTTAATATTGGAGTTGCACTTTTTGTTACAGTATCAAAGAGTCTTATAGTATTCTTATTCTTTCTTCTCACTACACCTCTTGCAGCGGCAACTATGGTATTTTTCAGAAATATTATGAAGAAGAGAAATACTGAGTTCCGTAAGGAGATGGAAGAGACGTCTGCAAGGGTTATGGAGATGGTTGAACTTATTCCGGTTACAAGGGCTCATGCACTTGAAGAGGAAGAAGTAACCAAGATGAGCGGACAGCTTTTTGCAGTTGCGGAGAAAGGCTATAAGCTTGATGTTATACAGGCATTATTTGGCTCGGTTGGATGGGCAATATTCCAGGTTTTCCAGGTTGTGTGTCTGGGATTCACAGGATTTCTTGCTTTAAAGGGAAGTGTTGGTCCTGGAGATATTACACTTTACCAGAGTTATTTTGCAACAATAGTAAGTCAGGTATCATCACTTATGTCGCTTATACCGGTTATTGCCAAGGGAGTTGAGTCGGTTAATTCTATTGGAGAAGTACTTCTTGAAGAAGATATTGAATGCAATGATGGGAAAGAAGCACTTAAAAGTGTAGAAGGCGAGTTTGATTTTAAAAATGTCAGGTTTGCCTATAATAATACAGATAAACCAGTACTTCATGAGCTTAATCTTCATGTCGATAAAGGACAGACGATTGCACTTGTGGGAGAATCAGGAGCTGGTAAATCTACAATTCTGAACCTTGTTATAGGCTTTAATTTCGCTACAGACGGAGTTGTTACAATTGATGGACATGATATGAGAGATATTGATCTTAGAACTTATAGAAAGCATCTGGCAGTTGTACCGCAGACATCAATATTATTCTCAGGAACTATAAGAGATAATATAACATATGGAATAGATGATTTCGATGAAGAAGCCCTTAATAAAGTTGTGGACGCAGCTAATTTAAGAGATCTTATAGATTCACTTCCGGATGGATTAGATACAGTTGTGGGAGAGCATGGTGGAAAGCTTTCAGGAGGACAGAGGCAGCGTGTATCGATTGCAAGAGCACTTATGAGAAATCCTGAAGTAATAGTTCTTGATGAGGCAACATCAGCATTAGACAGTATATCTGAGAAGCTTATTCAGGAGGCACTTAATAATCTTACTAAAGACAGGACAACATTTATAGTTGCACACAGATTATCGACTATAAAGGGTGCAGACAGAATAGCGGTAATAGCAGATGGTCACTGCGTTGAATATGGAACATATGATGAGCTTATGGAACTTAAAGGCGAATTCTATCAGATGAAATCAATACAGAGCTAAAAAATAAAAGGAGGCGGGAATATAACCCGTCTCCTTATTTATATGCCTGTCGGTTTTAATTACTTATTCTCAGCAAACCAGATTCTGAGTGTAGAGATAAGCTTTTCCTTAGAATCAACATCTAACTTCTGTACAATCTGCATGATTTCATTGTCAAGAGCTGTATTCTGGTATGACTTGTCAACGCTTCCTGCAAGATAATCAAGAGAAACTCCTGTAAGCTCTGCATAATATGAAAGCATTCTTAATGTCATAAGGTTACGGCCATTCTCAACGTTACTTATGTAACCAGGTGTAACCTCTAATGCCTTAGCAACGTCTTCCTGTGTAAGACCGTGTGCAATTCTTAACTTCTTAACTTTAGCTCCTAAATCGCTATCCATAATTCAAACCTCCTAAAAATAATTACTTTTTGTTTGCTCTGTAACGAGCTGTGTGATCAAGAATCTTCTTACGGATTCTAAGACTCTTTGGTGTTACTTCAAGTAATTCGTCTGTGTCAATATAATCCAGTGCCTGCTCCAAGCTAAGAATTTTAGGTGGAACAAGACGGAGAGCCTCATCAGCACTTGAAGAACGAGTGTTGGTAAGATGCTTTGTCTTGCATACATTAACCTCAATATCCTCAGTACGAGGATTTTCGCCAACGATCATTCCGGCATATACCTTCTCACCAGGTCCGATGAAGAGAGTACCTCTTTCCTGCGCATTGAAAAGACCATAAGTGATAGCATCACCGCTTTCGTAAGCAATAAGAGAACCATTCTTTCTGTAAGAAATGTCTCCTTTGTATTCTTCATATCCTTCAAAAGAAGAATTGATAATACCGTTACCCTTAGTATCAGTAAGGAATTCACCTCTGTATCCGATAAGACCTCTTGAAGGAATAGAGAACTGAAGTCTTGTGTATCCACCGTTAATTGGTGACATACCAAGGAGTTCGCCCTTTCTCTGGCTTAACTTCTGGATAACAGATCCTGTGCAGTCATCTGGAACATCGATATAAGCAAGTTCCATAGGCTCAAGCTTCTTACCTCTCTCATCTGTGTGGTAGAGTACCTCGGCTTTACTTACTGCAAATTCATAACCTTCTCTTCTCATATTCTCAATAAGAACTGAAAGATGAAGCTCACCACGTCCTGAAACCTTAAATGAGTTCTCAACGCCAGGTGTTTCCTCAACTCTTAAACTAACATCTGTATTAAGTTCCTTGAAAAGTCTGTCTCTTAAATGTCTTGAAGTAACGAATTTACCTTCTTTACCTGCAAGAGGACTGTCATTAACCATGAAGTCCATAGAAAGAGTAGGCTCTGAAATCTTCTGGAAAGGAATGGCAACAGGGTTGTTAAGTGAACAGATTGTATCACCGATATGAATATCAGCAATACCTGATACAGCAACAATTTCACCGATTCCTGCTTCGTTAACTTCTACCTTATTAAGTCCGTTAAATGTATAAAGCTTAGTAATTCTTACACGCTTCTTAACGCTTGGATCATGGTGGTTAACAATCATAACCTCCTGATTAACCTTAAGGCTTCCATTATCAATCTTACCTACGCCAATTCTACCAACGAATTCGTTGTAGTCAATAGTAGAGATAAGCATCTGTGTATCTGCATCAGGGTCACCCTCTGGTGCAGGAATGTTATTGACGATACAGTCAAAGAGTGGCTGCATGTCTTTCTTTTCATCATTAAGGTCAGCCATAGCATAGCCTGACTTAGCTGAAGCAAAGATGAATGGACAGTCAAGCTGATCTTCATTAGCATCAAGGTCAATGAAAAGCTCTAAGATCTCGTCAATAACTTCCTCAGGTCTTGCTTCTGGACGGTCTATCTTGTTAATACATACTATAACAGAAAGATTCATGTCAAGAGCTTTCTGTAAAACAAACTTTGTCTGAGGCATAACACCTTCGAATGCGTCAACAACAAGAATAACGCCGTTAACCATCTTAAGTACTCGCTCAACCTCGCCACCGAAATCAGCATGGCCAGGAGTATCAATAATGTTAATCTTAGTATCCTTATATGTGATAGCTGTATTCTTAGAAAGAATAGTGATTCCTCTTTCTCTTTCGATATCATTGGAATCCATAACTCGTTCAGCGACTTCCTGATTGGCTCTGAAAGTTCCGCTCTGCTTTAACAGCTCATCAACAAGGGTTGTCTTACCATGATCAACGTGGGCAATAATTGCAATATTACGAATATCTTCACGCTTTGTTTTCATTAATAATGTCCTTCCTGAATTAAACTTAAAATATCTTCTATGATTAGCAACTTTTATATTCTATCACAATATTCTTAAAAAACAATACTAAATATATAAAAATTTTTTCATTTTTTGAACACAGATTATTCAAAAAGTTTTTGTAATATTTGCGAAAACGACAACATATACATATTAGAGAAAACAAAGCACATGCCACAACACATTAATAATAAGGTGGCAAAGAAGGGAGAAATACAGAATGCTTGATAAAGTAATTGAAAACAACAGAGTGTGTATCATTGGAGAGATTGTCTCAGAGTTCACTTTCAGCCATGAGGTCTTTGGAGAGGGCTTCTATATTGCTAATGTATCAGTGAACAGATTAAGTGATATGGTAGATGTCATACCACTTATGATATCTGAGAGGCTTATTGATGTTACTAAGGATTATAGAGGAATGAAGATTGAGGTTGCAGGACAGTTCCGTTCATATAACAGACATGAAGGAACTAAGAATAAGCTTGTTCTCTCAATATTTGTAAGAGAATTAAGATTCTTAGAAGATGACGAGATGCCTGAAGAGCAGTCTAAGTCCAACCAGATATTCCTTGATGGATATGTATGCAAGCCTCCTATTTATAGAAAAACTCCATTAGGAAGAGAAATTGCAGATATATTAGTGGCTGTAAACAGACCATACGGTAAGTCGGATTACATACCATGTATAGCATGGGGAAGAAATGCAAGATTTGCAGGAGGTCTTGAAGTGGGTGCACATCTTCAGGTCAGCGGACGTGTACAGAGCAGAGAGTACACTAAGAAAATAGGAGAAGAAGAGGTTGAGAGAAGAGTTGCTTATGAGGTATCAGTAAGTAAGATTGACCTTGTTGAAGATGAGGAATAATTAAGACAACATTTATGTTCTTTAGTTTAAGGATATATATTGACATAACATTATCAGAGTGATATAGTCACATTAACTGTAAGGGTTTCCCCTGCAGCAGGTAGAGGTCGCACGATTCAAGAGTAATTATCCTGATGTCCCGGAAGACATATGAAGGATAGTAAAAGGGGAAAGTGCCGAAGAGGATTGTTTCCGGAGCAGTCTTACTGGGCGTAGGATTAATAGTTTTACGACTGTCATCGAATAGATGGAGAGCTACTTAAAGGACTATTACTATGATTTCTTTAAGAGCCAGTCTGTTTGAGCAGATTGGCTCTTCTATGTTGTTGAGCTACTCACATGGGTAGCGATGAGAATAGACAGGAATCATGTACATAATAATAGCTGTTAACAGCGGAAAGAAGGATGGTATGTCAGTATTTACCGGAGCCGGTGTAGCGATTATTACACCAATGAAAGCTAATGGAGAAGTTAATTACGATAAGCTTGGAGAATTCCTTGATTACCAGATTAATAACTCAACAGATGCAATTATTATCTGTGGAACAACAGGAGAGGCATCAACACTTACACATGAGGAGCATGTAGAAACAATCAGATTTGCTGCTGATTATGTGAAGAAAAGAGTTCCTGTTATTGCAGGAACAGGTTCTAACTGCACAGAAACAGCTGTATGGCTTTCACAGGAAGCACAGAAGGCAGGAGTTGATGGATGTCTCGTAGTTACACCATATTATAATAAAGCAACACAGAAGGGTCTTATCCAGCACTATACAGCAGTTGCGAAGTCAGTAGACCTTCCTATTATCATGTATAATGTTCCAGGAAGAACAGGCTGCAATATCCAGCCAGAGACAGCAGCTAAGCTTGCTAAGGATGTTGACAATATCGTTGCTATTAAAGCTGCAACAGGTAATCTTGCACAGGAGAGCAAGACAATGGCATTAGCTGAGGGAAGACTTGATATGTACTCAGGTGAAGACGGACTTATTGTTCCTCTTATGTCAATTGGAGCAAAGGGTGTAATTTCAGTATTATCTAATGTTGCTCCTAAGCAGACACATGATATCTGCGCTACATTTGCAGCTGGAGATGTTGCTAAGGCTGCACAGTTACAGTTTAAGGCATTAGAGCTTGTAGATGCATTATTCTGTGAGGTTAATCCAATTCCTGTTAAGCATGCACTTAACCTTATGGGATGGGATATGGGACCTCTCAGAAGCCCATTATGCGAGATGGAAGAGGCTAACCTTGAGAGATTAAAGAAAGCAATGGTTAACTACGGAATACTTTAATTGACAGGAGAATGAACATGACAAGAATAATTATGCATGGCTGTAACGGCCATATGGGACAGGTCATTACGGGAATAGTTGCTAACGATGCTAATGCACAGATAGTAGCAGGAATTGACCTTCGTGATGACGGACATAACTTATATCCGGTATTTGCTTCATTAGAAGAATGTAATGTTGAAGCAGATGTTATTATTGATTTCGCATCAGCTAAGGCAGAGGATACACTTGTTGACTATATTAAGAAAACTAAGATTCCTGCTGTAATATGTACAACAGGATTAAGCGATGAGCAGATTGCATCAATCAATGAAGCATCAAAGAGTGTTGCAATATTACGTTCAGCTAATATGTCACTTGGAATCAATACATTATTCAAGCTTTTACAGGATGCTGCCAAAGTGTTTGCGTCAGCAGGCTTTGATATTGAGATAGTTGAAAAGCACCACAACCAGAAGCTTGATGCGCCAAGTGGAACAGCTCTTGCACTTGCAGATTCAATGAAGGAAGTGCTTGAGGATGATTATTTCTACAGATATGACAGAAGCCAGTTAAGACAGAAGCGTGATCCTAAGGAAATCGGAATCAGTGCTGTAAGAGGCGGAACTATCGTTGGAGAGCACGAAGTAATCTTCGCTGGAGAAGACGAGGTTATAGAGTTCAAGCATACCGCACATTCTAAGGCTGTATTTGCAAAGGGGGCAGTTGAGGCTGCCAAGTTCCTTGCAGGAAAGCCGGCTGGAATGTACGATATGAGAGATGTTATTGCAGCCAAGAACTAGTTTTCAGGGCAGTTAATATAATGATATTCAATGCGGCTTGCTTCGGTGAAGCCGCATTTTTTATATAATGCCACAGCTGCCTTGTTCCTGCTTGTTACATTAAGTACGAGTGGAAGTGAAGCAATGTTAAAGTAGTCTTTAAGAAAATGCTTCATAAGGCATGTACCAATGCCTTTCCCACGAAGCTTCTCATCAACGAATACGCCGTATACATTTACAAATGTGTTCTGTGTATCAAGATAAAGAAGAGCCACAGGTTCTTCATATTCCGGCAGATACATAAGATAATCATCACCCTCAAGATAATATTCGGCATTGTCAGGCTCTGCAGCCTGTATTGATTTTAAGTTAAAATGTGCTTTATCAAGCTGGTACAGATATTCGTAGAAACATACATCACCACATAAAGAACAATTAAGAAGTTCTCCGCTTATAGGCGCAATAAGCTCTAAATTGCCAGCAGAGCTGCTTTTAAGCTTTCTGTAACAGATGGATAGCATATTATGAAAATGTCCTCTATGGCGAAAATCAGGTGCTACAAGACCTGAAACTTCAACATATCCGCATTCATCATTGATAAGCAGTCCAACAAAGCCATACATTACAGGTGAATCTGTGCTGTCATCAACAAGCGCACACTGGATAAAGCTGTCGTTATGGGAATCGCAGTAATAAGGCTCGTAGCCGTCACATTTGTTAATAAGTTCTTCAAGAGCATTCATTAAAATGCTGTCCAGATAGTCAATCTCAATATATTTCATAGTGGTTCTCCAATAAAAGTTTATAAAAATATTACTTTGAAATAAGAAACATTTGTTTACAAAAGTGTCAAAATGCCTTACTATATAAAGGTATATACATCAGTATAACAAAATAATTGATTTATCAGCAATAGGTTATTGGGAGGATTTACATGGGTAAAGTTGCCATACTTACAGACAGTAACAGTGGAATTACACAGGCTCAGTCTAAGGAGCTTGGAGTTAAAGTTATACCAATGCCGTTCTTTATAGATGGAGAACAGTATTTTGAAGATATTAATCTTACACAGGAAGAGTTTTACGAGAAGTTAAAGCAGGATGCTGATATATCTACTTCACAGCCTTCTATTGGTGAGATGCAGGACGCATTTGATGAGCTTCTAAAAGAATATGATGAACTTGTATATATTCCTATGTCAAGCGGGCTCAGCGGAACATGTCAGACAGCTACTATGGTTGCTGATGATTATGATGGAAAGGTTCAGGTTGTCAATAACCAGAGAATTTCTGTAACCATGAGACAGTCTGTTCTTGATGCGAAGGAGCTTGCTAAGAGAGGTAAGTCTGCGGCAGAGATTAAGGAGATTCTTGAGAAACATAAGATGGAATCAAGCATATATATTACACTTGATACTCTTAAGTACTTAAAGAAGGGCGGAAGAATAACTCCTGCGGCAGCTGCTATTGGAACTATGTTAAAGCTTAATCCTGTGCTTCAGATTCAGGGTGAGAAGTTAGATGCATTTGCCAAGGCAAGAGGTAAGGCTTCTGCGAAGAAGATTATGCTTAAGGCAATGCAGGATGATTTAGATACAAGATTTGCAGAGTTTGCAAAGGATGGAAAGATGCATATGGAGGTTGCCTATTCAGGTAATCCTGAGGAGGCGGAGGAATGGGCTGCGTTAGTTAAAGAGACTTTTCCACAGTTTGATTTCCACATGGATCCGCTTTCACTTTCAGTTGCCTGCCACATAGGACATGGTGCACTTGCGATAGCGACATCTGTTTATCTGCCAGAACTTGATTAATACGAATGATAAGCCTGTGACAGCGCATGAGTTGTTGCAGGCTTTTGTTATAGATACGGATATTCCCGTAATTTAATATGAATGGAGGATTGTTATGCCAGCAAGAAGTGAGATTGATGATAAGTTTAAATGGGCTGTGAGTGATTTATACAGCTCTGATGAAGCATGGGAGAAGGATTATAACAGTATACTTGAACTGACTGACCAGCCAAGTGAGCTTAAGGGCAGGATGGGCGAGTCTGCCGGCATGCTTTACAAGGCGCTTAAGGAGTATGAACAGGTAGAATACATTACTGAAAGAGTGTATGTGTATGCATTTATGAAATATTATGAGGATACAGGCAATTCAAAGTATCAGGAAATATCTGGGAAAGCCCAGATGGCTGCGATGAAGGTGTCAGAGAAGTATGCATTTTTAGAGCCTGAGCTTATATCAATAGATACCGATGTGCTTGATAAATATATCAGCGAGGATGAAAGGCTGGGAATGTATAAGCGTTTTATTGATGACTGCCTCGCAGGGAAAGAGCATACGCTTTCTGAAAAGGAGGAAGCACTGCTTGCAAAGGCATCACAGATATCAACTGTGCCTAATGAGGTATTCTCTAAGTTTAACAATGCTGATGTTAAGTTTGGCAATGTGAAAAGAGAGAACGGACAGGAAGATGAGCTGACTAACGGCAATTTTGCCACATTTATGGAAAGTCATGACAGAACAGTAAGAAAGGCGGCATTTGAGGCGTTGTATAAGCAGTATGGGGCGTATATCAACACGATTGCAGCAGCGTTTTATGGCAATGTCAAGCAGGCAATGTTCTATGCAGACGCAAGGGGTTACAAGTCAACACTGAACATGTATCTTGATGGTTCATTTATTCCGGAAAATGTATATAAGAATCTTATTAAGACTGTCAATGGCAATCTTGACAAAATGTACTGCTATGTTGATATCAGGAAGAAGGCGCTTGGCGTTGACGAGCTGCATTTTTATGATATATATGCACCGATGGTAGAGGATATTGACTGGAAGATAAGCTATGATGAGGCTAAGGACATTGTTGTGAAGGCACTTGCACCAATGGGTGAGGAGTATGTTTCACACATTAAAGAAGGCTTCAATAATGGCTGGGTAGATGTGTATGAGAATACCGGAAAGCGTTCGGGAGCATTTTCATGGGGCGCTTATGGCACACACCCATATGTATTTCTTAATTACTCAGATACACTCAATGATGTATTTACGGTGATTCATGAGATGGGACATGCAATGCACACTTATTATTCTAATGCAAACCAGCCTTATATTTATGCAGGATATAAGATCTTTGTTGCGGAGGTTGCGTCAACCTGTAATGAAGCGATTCTTATGCAGTATATGTTAAAGAATACTGATGATGAGAAGAAGAAAAGATATCTGCTCAATCATTTCTTTGAGCAGTTTAAGGGAACTCTTTACAGACAGACTATGTTTGCAGAGTTTGAGATGGAAGCGCATGCAAAGGCTGAACAGGGTGAGGTTTTATCAGCAGAGAGCCTTTGTGCGATGTACAAGAAGCTGAATGAGAAGTATTTCGGTCCGGATATGGTTATTGATGATGAGATAGCGCTTGAGTGGGCAAGAATACCACATTTTTACACACCATTCTATGTATACCAGTATGCAACAGGCTATTCCGCTGCAATTGCAATATCAACTAAGATACTTGCAGGCGATGAGCAGGTTATAGCAGGTTACAGAAAGTTCTTGTCAGGCGGCTCTTCAATGCACCCTATTGAGCTTCTTAAGCTGTGCGGAATAGATATGACAAGACCGGATGTTGTGCAGGAAGCACTGGATGTGTTTGGGGAATTACTAAAACAGTGGTAATGCTTAATGTGTTGTGAATATAAATATGATTCTGGGAGATAATGCGTCTTCCAGAATTTTTTTATGGGATAAATGTAACCGTTGCCGGAATAATCCGTCTTTAATTATGAAAGGGTTAACGCTTTTAAAAAACAGGGAGTACAGACAGTAATGGATGATAAACAGATAATCAATTTATTTTTTCAAAGGGATGAAGATGCAATTAATGCAGTTGATGAAAAATATGGTTCTAAGTTAAATGCACTGGCAGCCAATATGCTGCAATCAAGAGAGGACGGGCTGGAATGTGTTAATGACACGTATATGAAGGCATGGAACAGCATACCGCCTGCAAGACCAGAGTATTTATTCGCATTTCTGGCAGCATCTGCAAGAAATATTGCGATTGATATGATAAGAAAAAACAATGCGGGAAAGAGACAGGCCAAAGTGGTTGAATTGACAAAAGAACTGGAAGAATGCATAGGTGATGGCGGATTGCATACACATCTGGACAAGGAAGATATTGGAGAGATGTTATCGCATTTTCTTGAAACAGTTGATAAAAATAAAAGAATTATATTTCTCAGGCGGTACTGGTACTCGGATTCAATTAAAGATATTTCAGAAAGGATGCAGATGAGCGAATCAGCAGTGAAAGTTACTCTTCACAGAACGAGAAAAGAATTAAAAAGATATCTGGAAAGCGAGGGTTTATATCTATGAAAAAATCAGAGGCAATGGATTTATATGAAGGACTTAATGGGATTAGTCCGAAAATGATTGAAGAAGCGGGAAATTACAAGAAAACTGCCAGTGTGGATATCAGGTATAAAAAGAGCAATAATGTAAAGAAGATAATTGCAGCAGGTCTTGTGGCAGCAGCGGCTGTTACTGCTGTATTGGGAGTCAGAGGACTGAAACCTTCTGTGACAGGAAACGGAAACCAGAGCAGTAATCAACTGGCATCAGAGCAGACAGGATTTAAAATTGCTCATGTTATGAATGTGTATGCAGCCGGGCTTGATGACACATCAGAATGTATTTATTCTAATGATGAGAAAAATGCTGGTGTATCAGGAGTTGTGGCTGGAATTTCAAGCCGGGTTGGAGATTCATCTGTGATGGGGCAGGTTATGGCTGGTATAAATGTAACGGGCGAAGATATCTCAAAGATTAAGTATTCTATAATGGGAAATGATTCAGATGTGACATATAATCTGGCAAGGATGAAAGAGGTTGACAAGGACAGCCCTGAGTATCAGACATCTTCTGAAAAATTCAGAAAACAGACGGAGAACGGCTATGCATATTACATTATTGAAGATATCGGGGAAGAGTATGAGGAGAGCGGCAACAGTCAGAGCGAGGGCATACAGATTGTAAAGTTTTCAAAGCAGTTAGAAAAAGAATCTTTGTATCAGGACCGTCAGGTATACAATGAGATGGTTAAAAATATGTATGAAGGACTTACGTTAAGCGTAACTGTGACATATGAAGACGGAACGATAGAGATTGTTGATGTGGGATTCAAGGCAGCTGAAGGCAGTGATGACCTGGAAAAGGTTTCAGACAAAGTGATTGTGTATGTGAAATGACAGTTGATAGAAGAGTGCAAGACGAAGAATCATGTGTCTTTAAGTTGTCTTCAAACAAATTGAACACAAACAAAAAAGGAAGCCGCTTAAATGCTGGCTTCCTTTTAAAATTAAAAAGAGCGCGAGACGGGGATCGAACCCGCGACCCCCTCCTTGGCAAGGAGGTGCTCCACCACTGAGCCACTCGCGCATAATTAATGTTCTTTAATTAAATTCTCTTGTGAACACAAACAAGATAATACACATAAAACTTTAATCTGTCAAGTGTAAAATTAAAAAAGTTGAATCTATAATGCTATAGATGAGGGGGATACCTACTAAGACTGCTAAATATGATGAAATGGTAGGTTTATCAAGAGGAAATTCTGAGGAGAATTAACGAGAATAAAGAAAATTACCTACTAAATTGATGATTTATGCGAGAATAGTAGGTTTTTTTTCAAACCAAATCTGTCTGATATTACAGATATGAGAAAAAAGACATACTAAAAGTGTGAATTATGACAAAATAGTAGGTATTTAAGTTGGGAAGAAGCATTACATACCAGCTAACAATAAGAAAAAGACCTACTGGATTATGAAAATTGATGAGATAGTAGGTTATTTATGTGTGCTTTGCGGCAATCATAATGTCTTGAAACAAATTGAACACAAAAAAGAGAAAGTCAGCATGTACTGGCTTTCTCTTAAAAAATAAAAGAGCGCGAGACGGGGATCGAACCCGCGACCCCCTCCTTGGCAAGGAGGTGCTCCACCACTGAGCCACTCGCGCAAACACATTTAAGATAATAATGGCAAAATGATATTTTGTCAACACTTTTTTAGGAAAAATATTTTAAATTCTAATTTCTGAAAAATTAATATATGGGAAAGGACGTCAGGGATTTCTATTTTTTTGATAATATGGTATACTTTGCATACTGAGTAGCAGAATTAGAAAGAATGGAGATTATTATGAATCCAGCATCAATTATGAAGCTTATGAGTGCCAGGAACAAGTTTCAGAAGAATCATCCGAAGTTCGTGGCATTTCTTAACAGATGTTTTGCAGGAGGTCTTAAGGAAGGAACTATAATTGAGATTACAGTTACTAATCCTGGAGAGGCACCTATAACATCTAATATAAAGGTACAGCAGTCTGATTTGGAACTGCTTGAAGAATTAAAAGAAATGGGTAGATAGTTTGCTTCGCAAAACAACGCGAAATAACAAGGAGGATTGGAATGTTTGGGAATGACAAGTCCAGAAAGAACGGACTTAATATTATAGTTGTAGGAGGCGGTAAGGTTGGTGCCACTCTTGTGGAGAGACTCAGCAGGGAGAACCATGATGTTACTCTTATTGATAAGAACAGGGTTAAGCTTGATGCAATAACAGGTGCATATGATGTTATGGGAGTTGAGGGCAATGGTGCAAGCTTTGCTGTTCAGAAAGAAGCCGGTATTGACTCAGCTGACCTTCTTATATCGGTAACTGATTCTGATGAGCTGAATCTTTTATGCTGTACACTTGCAAAGAGGGCTGGCAGATGTGAGGCAATTGCAAGAGTAAGAACACCTGAATACAGTCAGGAGGCTGCATTTTTAAGAGACAGATTAGGTCTGGCAATGATTATTAATCCAGAATTTGAGGCTGCAAGTGAGATAGCACGTGTGCTTTACATGCCGACAGCACTTGAGATTGGAACATTCGCACATGGACAGGCAGAGATGATTAAGATAAAAGTCCCTGAGGGTAACCAGATGTGTGGCCATACTCTGGCGGAGATATCTAAGGCTTCATCATCTAAGGTTCTTATATGTGCAGTTGAGAGGGATGGAGAGGTGTTCATTCCATCAGGACATTTTATTATAAGGGCAGATGATAAGTTATCTTTCATTGCATCAAGAAAGAATGCAAGGACATTTCTTGCAAGTGTAGGTTTTCAGACACATCAGGTCAAGAGTACCATGATTGTCGGAGGTGGAAGAGTTGCATATTATCTTGCAAAACAGCTTCTTAACATGGGAATTGATGTAAAGATTATTGAGAATGACAAGGAACGCGCGTTAAAGTTAAGCGAAGAGCTTTCGGGAGCTGTTATTATCAATGGTGATGGTACTGACGAGAGCCTTTTAAGAGAAGAGGGGATTGAGTATGTGGAGAGCTTTGTCCCTCTTACAGGGATTGATGAAGAGAATGTAATGCTTACTCTATATGCAAGAAAAGTATCTGAAGCCAAATGTATTACGAAAATAACAAGAATGGGATTCAGCAGTGTTATTAACAGCCTTGATCTTGGCAGTGTGATTTATCCAAGATATATAACATCAGAAGCTATCATTGCTTATGTAAGAGCTAAGAAGGAGTCTATGGGAAGCAATAACATACAGACCTTGTATCATTTGTTTGACCAGAAGGCGGAAGCTATAGAGTTTAACGTTGATAAGGAATCAGGAGTTACGGGCAAGCAGTTTATGGAACTTAAGCTGAAGGATAATCTGCTTATAGCACTTATTAACCGTAATGGTAAGATTATTATTCCAAGTGGTACTGACAGCCTTATGGTTGGAGATACTGTGGTTATTGTAACAACTCATACAGGGTTTGATGCTATAACTGATATTCTTAGATAGGAAAGGCTGGGAACATTGATATGAACAGTTCTATAGTAAGATATATTCTTGGACATGTTTTAAAGATAGAAGCGGCTCTTATGGTCATTCCTGTGATTGTTGGCGTTATATACAGGGAGAAGGCAATATCTGCATTCTTGATAACAATGGCATTATGTGCTGTATGTGGGATTCTTATGACAATTAAAAAACCTGCCAATACAGTTTTTTATCTGAAGGAGGGGTGTGTTACAACTGCACTCAGCTGGATTCTTATGAGTATATTTGGCTGCCTGCCTTTTTTTATAAGCAGGGAAATTCCTTCATTTACAGATGCACTTTTTGAGACAATATCAGGATTTACAACAACAGGAGCAAGTATATTAAGTGAAGTTGAAGGACTGTCACAGAGCATTATGTTCTGGAGATGCTTTACTCACTGGATTGGTGGTATGGGAGTTCTGGTATTTCTGCTTGCAGTAATACCTCTTACAGGTGGCTCTAATATCAATCTTATGAAAGCAGAGAGTCCGGGACCATCAGTGGGTAAACTTGTTCCTAAGATCAGATATACAGCAAGAATACTGTATATTATATATTTTGGGATGACTGTACTTCAGACAATTCTTCTTCTTTTTGGAGGAATGACATTCCTTGATGCACTTAATACAGCCATGGGAACAGCAGGAACAGGTGGATTTGGTATCAGAAATGACAGCTTTACAAGCTTTTCACCTTATATCCAGTGGGTTGTAACCATATTTATGATATTGTTTGGCGTTAATTTCAACGCGTATTATCTTATTGTTCTAAGACAGTTTAAGAAGGCTGTTAAAGTAGAAGAGGTAAGATGTTATTTCGGAATTATCCTTGCAGCAACAGCAATTATATTTGTTAATATATACAGAAGTGTAGGTGCTGTTGAACTTACACTGAGACAGTCAATGTTTCAGGTTGCATCTATTATAACGACAACCGGATTTTCATCAGTAGATTTCGATATGTGGCCGTCACTGTCAAAGTCGGTGCTTGTTGTACTGATGTTTGTGGGAGCATGTGCCGGAAGTACAGGTGGCGGAATTAAGGTTTCCAGGTTTATAATAGGGATAAAGACAATATTCAGAGAGATTCAGTCATATATTCATCCTAAGAGTGTTAAGGTGATTAAGACAGAAGGAAAGCCTGTTGATAGTGAAACATGCAGGTCGGTGAGTATATATTTCATAACATTTATCATGATATTCACAGCGTCCTTACTGCTAATATCTATTGAAGGAAAGGATATTGTGACGAATTTCACTGCAGTAGCAGCGACTATTAATAATATAGGTCCGGGGCTTTCGGCTGTCGGACCGACACAGAATTTTGGAAGTTATTCTGATTTCAGCAAATATGTACTGATGTTTGATATGCTTGCCGGACGACTGGAGTTATTTCCACTGATAATTCTGTTCACACCTTCAATATGGAAGGATCTTGTAACCAAGAAGGTTTCTGAAAGGAAAATGCGTAGAATAAGAAGGGGTTAAGTATGAGTAATGTATCTGATTATTTGAAATGGAGAGGTGACCTTGATTTTAGCCAGGCACCATTTAATGACGTGGACAATTTAATACTTGCGCAGATTGCATATGTTGATTTTACTGATATTGTACCGGCACCGGGAAGTATCGAGACTATTACAATTGCGGAAGCGGCAGACACATTTTTTGATACCCATGATGAGAAGGAGATTAAGAAATGCAAATCTTTCATAGGAAAAGCTCCGTATCTTTTAAGGGAGGCAGCAGCAACCAAAAGATTTGGTTCACTTATACTTACTAATTATGTTGATTATGTCGATGGCGGCAAAGAAGAACAGTTTGCAGCATTTCATGTAAGAATCGATAACAGACTTACGTATATTGCTTTCAGGGGAACTGATGATACACTTGTGGGCTGGAAAGAGGATTTTAACATGAGTTTCTTATCCCCTGTTCCATCGCAGAAGGATGCGGTAAGATATATTGACACAACCGTGCAGCGTTCAGAAGGAAAGCTGATTCTTGGCGGACATTCCAAAGGTGGTAATCTGGCAGTATATGCATCAGTATTTGCAAGACCATCAGTGAAGAAAAGAATTATTACTGTTTATAATAATGATGGTCCGGGATTTGACAGTGATTTTGTAAAGCATCCGGATTATCTGGCAATTCTGCCTAAGATTAAGAGTATTGTTCCTTATTGTTCAGTTGTTGGAATGCTTCTTAATCATGATGGGGATTATGAGGTTGTAAAGAGCAGCCAGTCAGGTCTTATGCAGCATGATTCTATGTCATGGCAGGTTATAGGACCAGATTTTGAGACTGAGCAGGAGTTAAGTCCTAAGAGTAAAAGGTTAAATGCAGCACTGAGCGCATGGATAGACGGGCTTACAAGAGAACAGAGGGCAGAATTCGTAGATACATTATTCTCACTGGTAACTGCAAGTGGTGCAAAGAACCTTTCAGAGATAAGTACAGCCAGGTTTAAGAATATTAATGCCGTTCTTAAGTCTTTCAGGGAACTTGACAAATCAGAACGTGCAATGATACTTAAGATATTTGCTTCACTTACAGGTGAGATTGGAAAAGCTTATAAGAGCAATTAATAAGGAGATAAAGAATGGGACAGGTTATATCAGCAGGAATATTGTTAGTTGTGGTTGTTGCCATATATATTGCAGTTTCATATAAGCACGAAAAAAGCGGTCTTGGGAAGGGCTGTGATGGTAATTGCGGCTCATGTGGATTAAGAAGCTGTAAAACTGACAAGAAGTGAGGCTTTAATGCGTAATACGGGGGACAGGTTAAAAGAATGCCGCATTATGAAAGGCTTATCCAGAGGGGAAATGTCAGAAATGCTGCATGTCAGTACTGACTATCTTGCTCGTTTGGAGACAGGGACACAACCGGTTACATACAGGATTATAGAGAAGGTGGCAAAACTTGAAGGCTGGAACAGCGATTATATCCTGCATGGAATAGATAATAATAATCCATTTTCAGAGTTGCACACACTATGCCCTGATTTCAGGAAAAAAGTTTTTATAAGAAATCTGCTATGTTTGTTTGACAGCATGCTTCAATTCGGGTATAAGAAAGAAAGGGTAGTGGCATATTACCATAGAATGATACTTGAGATTGTTAATGGAATGGAACTGGATGTTCCAGATAATGTGCGTACAGGATATACACTTACAGAGATAAGACGGATACATGATATGAATAAAAAGGACATGGCAAATGTGCTTGGAATATCAGAGAGAAGCTATTGTACATTAGAGAATGGTTTGTCAAGACCAGATATAAAGATTTTACAGATAGTATATGATATGTATGGATTTAATGTGCAATATTTTCTTACACGTAATCCACTTGATTGTGAGGCTGTAAACAATATATACAGGTGTTTTGATGAACCGTTAAGAGATTTTATTATGAGACGCATCAGGGACGACTATGATGAAATAATAATTATGAAAGGCCGGACTTATGGTAGAGATATATAGAACAGACCAGCAGGTATTAAATACATTGACAGATATTCAGGATGGATGCTGGATTAATATGGTAGATCCGACAAGCAAGGAGCTTGAGCAGATAGCAGAACGCTTTGAAATAGAACCTGAGGATATCTCATCTGCACTTGATGAAGAAGAAAGTTCGCGTATAAGCCTTGAAGACGGATATACTGTTATACTTGTGGATATTCCTACACCTGAGGTAAGACATGAGAAAAAAATGTATACAACAATTCCTCTTGGTATTATCCTTAAAAGTGAAGCAATAATTACAGTGTGTAAGGTAGATACACCGATTATTAATTATTTTGTAAGAAATAAGGTGAAAGAGTTCAGTACAAAGAAAAAGATGCGTTTTATATATCAGATGCTTTTCCGTTCAGCTTTTGTGTATCAGGCTAATCTTCGTCTTATTGATAAGAAAAGAATTGAGATAGAAGAGCGGGTTGATGGAGATACGTCAGATACTGATCTTATTGAGCTTCATGAGTTAGAATCTACACTTGTTTATTTTGCAACATCTCTTCGAGCTAACAGTATTGTGTTAGAAAGACTCAGAAGATATAAAAGACTTGAGCAGTATCCTGAAGATATGGAGCTTCTTGAGGATGTCATGGTCGAGTACCAGCAGGCTATAGAGATGACCACGATATACAGGGATGTCATTGATGGTACAAGGGAACTGATGTCATCAGTAATTGACAGTAAGCTGAATAATGTAATGAAATACCTTACATCAATTACAATTGTTATGGCTATTCCGACAATAATATCAGGTATATATGGAATGAATGTAGGTGGAGAATGGATGCCGTTTGCAAAGACACCTTTTGGATTTGAGATAATAAGTGGAATAATACTTCTGATATGTATAATAGTTTTATGGGTATTAAGGAAGAAGAAAATGCTATAAAAGCAGTGTCTGCATTGATTGCAGGCACTGCTTTTACTTACTTATGAGTATATATTATCTGTAATTTTTCTGCCAGCGTGATACCATTTCTAAAGCCTCATTCTCAGATGATACCTTAGTAATTATAACCCCATCAAGATAGATTTCGTACACAGGAAATTTCTTGGCTGTATTGCCGTGACTTACCTCAACTCTGTTGTACTTTACGCGTTCCATTAAAAGACCTCCTCACATTTAATAATAGTGTTACTAAGTAAAAACCAACAATATGTTGTATTATAGCATGCTTTTTAATAAAAGGAAATACTATATTTAGTATTGGTACTAAAGTACCAAAAAATTTGAATTAAACGCACTATTATACTTGTAAAATCGACATGTATATAATATAATTTTTATAACATGTATAAAGATTAAGTACGTATAACTAATAATAAAAAATATAAGAGGTACATTAATATGAGCGATAATTATACTGCTGACAGTGAGAAATTTGAGATTGTTCATAAGATGAGTAGAAGAATAGCATCTGTTGATAAATATTGTGTTATAAGTGTTGCGAATAAAGCATTTGAAGAATATTTTGGAGAAATTAAGGAGACTCTTATAGAAGTAGTTGCACCTCAGGATAAAGAAAGACTGATGGATTTTATAGAGAAGTATGATGGAACAGCTAAGAGCGGAATGTTTAAATTTATTAACGCACAGGGCATAGAAAGATATAATCATTTATTTGTGTATGAACGAAGAGCTGTGGGCAATGGGCATATGAGAGATATTGAACTTGTTGATGTTGAGTCTATAGAGGAGGCTAATAAGAGCTTAAGAGATGATGTTTCTAAACATAAGATGCTGCTTGGGCTGGATAGAGAATATACATTTACATATAACAGAGATAATGGCATATTCAGTATGTACAGGTATGATGTTGACTCAAGAGATGTCATATATAAGTCTGATATTGATGAATGGAAGAAGCGGATGCTTTCGGAGGGATATATTGACGAGAATGACAAGGAAATCTTTGCTAATTTTATATCAGAAGTACGCTCTTATACGCAGACATTTTCTATAAAATTCAGAACAAGCATGCGTACATATAAAAGGGTGAAGGAGACTTTAAGATTTAAAGGAACTGTAATGAATAAAAGCGATGGAAGCAGGATTGTGATAGGTCGTGTTGTCCCTGAGGCAGACAGCCATGGCAATTATAATCAGGTTACTGATATGATAGAAGAATTGCAGTTTGATTCTCTTACACATGTGTATAACAAGAAAACTATTACCGCATATGCTGTAAAATGTCTCAAGGAAGAGCAGAATAACAGAGTTACGATAGCCGTTCTTGATGTTGACCATTTTAAGAAGGTCAATGATGTATATGGTCACATGTATGGTGATAAGGTGCTTGCAAGGGTTGGAAGAAAGCTTAAGGAAGTTGTAGGCGAAGATGGAGTTGTAGGACGTATCGGAGGAGATGAATTTGTTATTATATTCAATGGTATTAATGATGAGCATGAGTTAAGGGGGATGCTTCGTGCGATAAGAACCCAGATTAAGTGGGAATTTGTTGATGATTTTGAAGATTTAATGATAACATGTTCGATTGGAGCAGCATACAGTCCTAACAACGGACATGAGTATGAGGAGCTTTTCAAGAAAGCAGATTATTGTCTGTATGTAGCGAAAGAAAAGGGAAGAGACAGATATGTATTCTTCAGGGATGATCTCCATAAGGATTCATATGAGAATTCTCTTAATACAAAGGATAAGAATGTCAATGATGGCAGGGAAATGAAGGAACTCAGATTTCTTACAGGCATTATGGAGAATTTTTCAGAAGATGGCAAAGCAGCTATTAAAGAGCTTATACATCATATGTATGATACATTTAAACTGGACAGCATTAATCTTTACTGGGGGGCTAATCTGAACCGTGCATACTATATGGGTGTTGAGCTTGGCGGTTCAATGAATGCTGATTATGTTAAGACAGAAGGTTTTAAGAAGCTTCTGGATGGAAAGAATCATGCTGCTGTGGGATTCGTCGGAAGGCAGACAGACCTTGCACCTGAATTTGGAACAGCCATGAGAGAAAAGAGAGTGTTTTCTACTGTACAATGCATAATAGGATCACCAGATAATGTGAAAGGATTGTTTACTATTGACCGTTGTAAGGAGTCTGCACAGTGGGCTGAATATGAGATTGAGATGGCTGTTGTAACGGCTTCTCTTATCAATATTCTGGCTGAAACTGAATGTGATGAGAATTAATATATATAGTTTTTTATTACAAGATATTGTGTTTTCAATTGACTTATCAAACTATATGTTGTATAATCAAATCTGCTTGGGAAACAGCATAAACACTGCGTTTCCAGCAGATTTTTTTAATGTAAAGGTGTATCGTCTGTATTGCTGAAAGCAGTATATATAGAGATATGATGGTCTTTTTGTGAGGGTTTGAAGTATGAAAATTATTAAAAGAAGTGGTTCAGAGGTAACATTTGATATCAGTAAAATTATGGATGCTGTATCAAAAGCTAATATGGAAGTTGTCCATAGTGAGAGATTATCAGAGGAACAGATTGAGACAATCTCTAATAATGTTGAGAGCATTTGTAAAGAGATGAACAGGTCTTTAAGCGTTGAAGAGATTCAGGATCTTGTAGAGAATCAGATTATGAATTTCAGAGCATTTTCAGTTGCAAGAAAGTATATTACTTATCGTTATAAGAGAGCACTTGTGCGTAAATCTAATTCTACAGATAAGCAGATATTAAGCCTTCTGGAGTGCAATAATGAGGAAGTAAAGCAGGAGAATTCTAACAAGAATCCTACTGTAAACAGTGTTCAGAGAGATTATATGGCTGGCGAGGTAAGCAAGGATATTACAAAGAGATTCCTTCTCCCTCCAGATATTGTGGATGCGCATGAGCAGGGACTTATACATTTCCATGATGCAGATTATTTTGCACAACATATGCACAACTGCTGTCTTGTCAATCTTGAGGATATGTTACAGAATGGAACTGTAATAAGCGAGACTATGATTGAGAAGCCACACAGCTTTTCTACTGCATGTAATATTGCAACTCAGGCGATAGCACAGATTGCAAGTTCACAGTACGGCGGACAGAGTATATCTTTAGCACATCTTGCACCATTTGTCCAGGTAAGCCGTGAGAAGTTTATTGGACAGGTAAGAGATGAGTTCGAGAAAACCGGAATAGATGCTTCCGAAGAAAAGATTAGAGAGGTTGCAGAACTTCGAGTAAAGGATGAAATTAAGCGTGGTGTACAGATGATTCAGTATCAGGTTATCACTCTTATGACAACTAATGGACAGGCACCTTTTGTTACTGTTTTCATGTATCTTGATGAGGTTCCGGAAGGTCAGACAAGAGATGACCTTGCACTTGTTACTGAGGAAGTATTAAGACAGAGAATGCAGGGTGTTAAGAATGAACAGGGTGTATATATTACACCAGCATTTCCTAAGCTTATATATGTTCTTGAGGAAGATAATATCCACGAGGATTCCAAGTACTGGTATCTTACAGAAATAGCTGCACAGTGTACAGCTAAGAGAATGGTTCCGGATTATATATCTGAAAAGAAAATGAAGGAATTAAAGGTTGATGCGAACGGCAATGGTCAGTGTTTCCCATGTATGGGATGCAGAAGCTTCCTTACACCATATATTGATCCAGAAACAGGAAAACCAAAGTATTATGGAAGATTCAATCAGGGTGTTGTAACTCTTAATCTTGTTGATGTTGCATGTTCATCAGGCAAGGATATGGATAAGTTCTGGAGTATTCTTAATGAGAGACTTGACCTGTGTAAGAGAGCTCTTATGTGCAGACATTACAGACTTAAGGGAACTCCTTCAGATGTTGCGCCAATTCTCTGGCAGAATGGAGCACTTGCAAGACTTAAGAAGGGCGAGACAATTGACAAGCTTCTTTATGGTGGATATTCAACAATTTCGCTCGGTTATGCAGGTCTTTGCGAATGTACTTATTACATGAAGGGTGTAACTCATACTAATCCGGAGGGAACAGAATTTGCCCTCAAAGTAATGCAGTATCTTAATGATACATGTAAAAGATGGGCAGCAGAGACTAATATTGATTTCTCACTTTATGGAACACCGCTTGAGTCAACAACTTATAAGTTTTCAAAATGTTTACAGAAGAGATTTGGTAAGATTGCTGGCGTAACAGATAAGAACTATATAACTAACAGCTATCATGTTCATGTAACTGAGCAGATAAATGCATTTGAAAAGTTAAAATTCGAATCACAGTTCCAGAAGTTATCTCCAGGAGGAGCTATCAGTTATGTTGAAGTTCCTGATATGCAGAATAACATTCCGGCAGTACTTAAGGTTATGCAGTATATATATGAGAATATTATGTATGCAGAGCTTAATACTAAGAGTGATTACTGTCAGGAATGTGGATACACAGGTCAGATTCAGATTATAACTGATGATGACGGAAAGCTTATATGGGAATGCCCTAACTGCGGAAACCGTAATCAGGATAAGATGAATGTCGCAAGAAGAACTTGCGGATATATCGGAACACAGTTCTGGAATCAGGGAAGAACTCAGGAGATTAAGGAGAGAGTGCTTCATCTGTAAGATTAAATATAATATGGCAGGACATGGAACCGACCCCCAAAAGTTAGACTAAAAATCTAACGATTGGGAGGTCGGTTTTTTCGTCCTGCCTTTTCTTAATAAGTGCTGTATGTGAATTAATATTCTGGGAAATATTCATGCTCTCTCATGCCATAAACAGCTGCAATCAGAATTGAAAGTATTATGGCAGGTATTGCAAATATAACAACAAAGCCAATGTCCTTGATTGTCATTATGAGTGCAATAACAGTCCATATTCCTGTATATATAATCTTGACAATCAGATTGCGGCGTATATGCTTTGGGTTGTTGGTTGCTTTATATAATATGATTCCTATATAAGCAAAAATAGTAATCACAGTAACGGGTAATCCAATTATGACAGCAAGAACAGCAAGAATATATAATAGAACTATGGATGTGCTTCCCATATAAATATGTCCAATTAAATTGAATAAATTGTTAATACTAAATGTCTTGTTATTAATTGCAGAAAATGATTCATACAAATTATTAAAGAATTTATCAGGATAAATATGAGTCATGATTAATATAATAATTGACAGAATACTGATAATAGTGTAAATAATTGTGAATACCTTATCCGTCTTTCTTGCAAAGTTCATTGTAATCGCTCTCCTCATAAATAATTGATAGTATCACTATATCATATTTATTCGTTATGAACAAGAACTGACTATAATAATGAATGTCAGATATACCGATATATATTTAAACTAATGTGATTCCCAAAAAGGAGTTTGGGATAGGATTATGACAAGGAGGGCATATGTCACTTACGATAAGAAGCACAATGAATAATCAGACAGCTGCACAGGGAATAGATAATACAGATAAGAATACTGATAATTCAAAGCAACCCAGGAATAGAAAGACAATTAATGCATCAGAGCTTAATCTGAAGCCATACAAAGATAACCAGATTGATGCTAAAAGGCTTAGAGCCAGAAAGCAGGCTATGAAGCTTATATCTGATGCATGGAAATCTTCTGATATGAGAGATAAGAATATTGAGGATATGAAGCTCGATAAGCTTAATAAGCTTGATGAAATCACAGAACTTAAGAATAAGGTTAGTGATTTGGAGAATGAAAAAGAGGCTTACCGCGCAGATTATGGCGTTGATATGAATTCACAGGAACAAAAAGACCTTGAGTTGCTTGAAAAATACCAGAATAACCGATATGGTTCGGCTGAGGACACATTTTCAAAAGAAGAACTTGACCGCTTAAAGGAACTACAGAATACTCCGCTTACAGAGTATCAGGAGAAAGTGCTTAAGCTGAATTCATCACAGATACATTTTAAGGATGAAATTGGTCAGAAGGAGCTTAAGATTGCATGCACGACAGCTTCAATTGCACTTGCCGAAATCGACAGGGATAAATCTCAGGAAATGCTAAAGGCACAGGATTCAGCAGACCAGATAATAGGTGCTGTTGAGGGTGAGGTTAAGAATCTGCTTGTAAATGAAGGTAAAGACAACATTGATGACAAGGTAGAAGACAATAAGGAAAAAGCTGACGAAGCAGAGAAGAAACAGGAAGAACAGCAGGAAAAGATTGACGAAAAGCGCAAGGAAAGAAAAGAACAGGAAGAGATTATTGAGGGACAGGCAGAGACTGACAAGTTAGAGATGAATGCCAATATAAGAAGCAATGATGTCGACCATGTAACTGAAGCTCAGAAGCAGATAGTCAGGATAATGAAAGATAATAAGATGCTTAATGAGGATATTAAGGGAATAGATATTGATTTGAATTTCTAGGAAGCTGTCAGGAAGGACTATGCATGGCGGGATTGTTTTGGTGGGATTTGGTTTTCCTATAAGAAAACTTTTTTACATGATTAATAGGCCATTTACAGTACAATCTTAATAAAATTCAGAATAATTTCCTATCAGATAGTGAGTTAAAGCTATTTGATAGGATAATTTGTCTTTTTTAAGAAATATTTTGTGAGAATAAGAAATATTTTTGGAAAATCTGGTAAGGAAGGACCTATAAGAAATCAAAAAAGCAACTATAAAAAGGTATCATATAAGAATCATATAATCTGATAAACTATAGAAGGTATGCCCCACCTTACAGAATAAAAGTAAGGCGGGGCATACATGTATCAACAGAGATGACTTTTTATCAAAGAATCTATGCAGTTAGCATTGATTGGAGTACCAGCGGTTTCAAATGTTGCTATGAAGTTTCTGCCAAGGACATATCCTGAATTAGCATAATCACTGATTTTTTTGATGGCATTACAGGCATATTCTGCATTATCCATAATACCAAAATGTTCCCATATATATTCCTGCCTTGTTTTAACATTAAGACAGGTAAAATCCGGGTGTGTTATGATACCAGATTGCAGTTGCAGAGGATATTCGTATCGATAAGGGATATTATAGCGATAGAGTTTGTTAGCTATGATAATTTCAGACTTAGACCGTACGCGTTCGCCATTATCGGTATAGTATTCAGCACAGTCAGGAGTGAATCCTAAAGAAGTATATTCTGAGGCTTTCCAGTTTGCAGTAAAATCTTCATCCGATACAAAAACTGGAGTAACCATTTCTTTGCGGAAGCTGTTAAGTGAATCATAAATATGCTGGATTTCTGATGGATTATATTTCTTAAGTATGACTTCAAGAAAGTTTAATTCTTTCAGCAGGCATTGTTCAATTCTTAAATCATAATCTTTTTGTGCAAGTTCAATTGCAAAATTATAGTTATGCTTTTTGATATATGTTCCTTTGGTATCATTTACTTCGACTTTATGATAATATTGGCAGCCATGAGCTTTTCTGGCAGTTCGCAGAGAACCTTCAGGAGCATTAGAAATTCTTCCTTGTATATCAGCTAGTAAAAGAGACAATTGTGAATGCCTGCACATAACAGACTCTTTAATCGTGTCAGGTGCTAATGTGTCAACATGTTCCATATTATAATTCTGTATATCTCTCATTAAAAACCCCCTTTTACAATTACAGGCAAAAACTGTTTAATAAATATACTATACAAATATATAAAAATCAATAGTTTGATATATTAAAAATATGCAAACATACTGAGAAAAACAAGTTTGGGCAAAATATGATGATAAATAAAGGAAGCTTCATACGCAGACAATACGTGATACCTATAGGTAGTCGCATAATATAGTCTCTTATAGGAAGATTTTTGGGAAAATTTATGTGGTTTTGTGGATTTTCAGATTGTGGAGAGCAGTTTTACCTATTAAAGAATAGAAATAATGAATCTTATAGGTTGAGAAGAAGCTTTGGGATTGAAAAGGCGCAAAATGTGCCTATAAGAGAGCAAATATTATGAATATATAGGTCGCAAGCAGCCATCACGGAAAATACAATACAGAGCCAACGGGGTCAAGCAGCCTGCACGGAAAATACAGAGCCAACGGGGAACACGCAGCCTGCACGGAAAAACAGAGCCTGTGGCAAAACAGTAAAAATGGAATTGTGTCAGCGAACAGAGAAAAATAGCACCCAGGCATTAGCAAGGGATACAAAAAATATTGGGGATATCGAAGATATCCCCAATACAGAATTAAAAATCCACCTGCTGTACAGAACCGGCGCTGCCGTCTTCATGAAGATACATGCCGCTGCTTCGTACTTTAGCTTTGAGATTGTTATCATCATCAGTTACATGAAATGTTGTTTTGGAGCTGCCAAGACAGATTGCACCGACATTGGCTTCCTTAAGTGATAAGAGCTTGTCCTTGCCATTCTCATCTTTAACCCAGACCTTTAACTGGTCATAGATTTCATCATTCTCATCAATCCATCCGTTGCCGTCAGAATCGTATTCTGCAAGCTCGGAAAAGCCATTACCGGTCTTGGTTCCGAACAGCTCGCTGCCGTCATTGATAATTCCGTCGCTGTTCTTATCAAGAGCAAGAAAGCCACTTTCAGGATTCATCTGTGCAATAGTCTCGTCTTTACCATCACAATCAATGTCAAAACTGAAGGACTTATCAGAAATAGAAACAGGATTGCATCCAAGATTAATAACAAGTGGATCTGTCAGTACAGTGTCAAAGCTGGAAACAAATTCAATGCTGTGTTCTTCCATGTATCTGCGCGACATGGTCATATCAAGATTAAAATTAAGTTTCCTGCCGTCTGCTGTTTTAACAGTTCCGGTTGTTGAAAATGAAGTGCTTTCCTTTTCTTCATAGGTTGAAGAATATCTGGTTCTTACAGTCCACACAGTAGGAGAAATCTGGTTAGTAATAGAAAGGGTTTTTGAGGCTTTGTCAGATGAAGATGTGTCAGAGACTGAATTGCAGGATAAACTGTCAGTATCATGAAACATTCCACGGAAAGACAGAGACTGAATAAAATCCAACAGGGACATATAAACCTTTCTTGTTATTTCTGTGTAACTGAAGCTTACATTCTGCCGCATAGAAACTAAGCTGGCTTTGTTGTAAGCAGGTGATAAAGCCTCCGTGCCTTCTGGTGATTCCTCACCAGCCAAATCCGTTTTAGAAGAATCGTCTGGGACATTAAGCCTTCCAGAACGATTGTAGAGTGGCATCATCAGAAACATGTCGTCATACTTTCTGCCTGGATAATCAGAAGAATTACTAAAATATGATTCTTTCTGGCTTAAGCTGCTTCTTGCCTGGCTCATTCCAAAACTAAAGGAGTTACCAGAGCTGCCTGCTGCGACCATGCCGCTTGATACCTTTTGTGAGTAGTGTCTTCTTGAAGACATACTCATGTTGCTGTCTGCAATTATCATAAGTATACCCGCCTTTCATCTTCAGCAATGAACACGGTTATATATAATATCGGTTTAAGCACAGAATACTTAATAATAAAATGTCAACTAAAAAACTTTTATAAAATAACTTTGCAAAAGTACTGGAAATTCTTATTTAACTGTTGTAATATGATAGCAGAGAAATATCTGCATAAGCAGAAATAAATTATTGAGCCGTAAACTGGCAGAAAGAGGTCATATATGTGGACAGCAGATTTAGGAAATGGACGATACAAGAATCCAATACTTTACGCTGATTATTCAGATCCGGACGCAATCCGTGTCGGTGATGATTATTTTATGATATCATCAAGCTTTTCTAATGCTCCGGCTATGCCGTTGCTTCATTCTAAGGACCTTGTAAACTGGAAGGTTATTAACTACATTTTGGCTGAAATTCCAGAATTCAGATATAGAAATCCAATTCATGGATGCGGAGTGTGGGCACCTGCAATAAGATATCATGAGGGTACATATTATGTGTGCTTCCCAATGCCAGATGAAGGAATATATATGACTACCGCAACAGACCCTTATGGTGAGTGGAGTAAGCCAGTGAATATAAGACCAGGCGCAGGCTGGATTGACCCATGCCCATTCTGGGATGAGGACGGAAAGGCATATCTTGTTGCAGGAGTTGCCAAGAGCCGTATCGGATACAAGAGTGTGCTTCATATGGTAGAGATGCAGCCAGATGGAATGGGGCTTATTGGTGAGGAAAAGATTATATTTGACGGTAACTTAAATGACCAGATTACAATAGAAGGTCCTAAGATGTATAAGCGAAACGGATGGTATTATATATTTGCACCGGCTGGAGGTGTTAAGACAGGCTGGCAGACAGTGTTAAGGTCGAAAAATGTGTTTGGACCATATGAGTATAAAGTGGTTATGAGACAGGGAGATTCGCCTGTCAATGGACCTCATCAGGGGGCATGGGTTGATACAGTTACAGGACAGGACTGGTTCATACATTTTCAGGATGTGTATGCAGCGGGCAGAATAACACATTTGCAGCCAATGAGCTGGGAAAATGACTGGCCTGTAATTGGAGTTAAGAAAGATGGCAATGATTACGGCGAGCCTGTGATGGAGTACGAAAAACCTGATGTCGGTGCCGTTTATGAAATATGTGAGCCAGATACTACAGATGAATTCACAGAAGATACTTTGGGACTGCAGTGGCAGTGGAACGCCAATCCTGATAGTGACTGGACACAGTCTGGCACTGATGAAAGCGGAAATGTGTCTGATGACGGTTCTTATATAAAGCTCAATGCGGTTGGAAGAGCATCAAACAGACCAATTGGCGATTACAGAAATCTTCTCCTGCAGAAGTGGCCGGCACCGGAATTTAGCTGTATTACTAAGATGAATATCAGCGGAATGGCTGATGGTGATAATGCCGGATTCATTCATATGGGAATGGATTATCTGGCAGCAGATGTGACTGTCAAAGGCGGTAAGATGGAAGTGTATGCAGTAAAGGGTGTGCAGCAGTTTGACTGTGACCAGGCTTATACTAAAGAGACTAAAGAATTGCTTGCTTCATACGATAATCTTAAGGAAATATATTTCAGATACACAGTTAAAAAGACAGGAACTAAAGACTATGTTGAGGGTGGACTTCCTGTTAAGGAAGCACCTGTTGAGACAGTAACAATAGAGATAAGCACAGACGGAAAAGAATACACCAACCCTGTTTCCGTTATTGCCAAAGCCGGAAGATGGGTTGGTGTAAAGAGCGGTGTATATGTATCACATGATAATTCTGCCAATAGTGCAAACAAAGGCTTTGTTACGGTAGATTATGTAAGATACAGCCGTTAAATATTCTTAATGTTTTTCTTAGCCCACAATTCAAGGGCTTTCGCATTATTGGAAATAAGGTCGAGGGATTCAAGTATCTGCTTGAATTCCTCCTGCTCTCCAATATCAACCTGACCATCAGCAGAGATATTGATAATAGAAGCTCGCAGGTTTTCGATATCATTCAAAGAACCAAGCATTTTTAATGATAATCTGTCAAATGAATTAATCTCGACTTCCTTCATTGTAAGCCTTCCAATCGGACATTCGTTTGAGCAGTAATTGTAGCAGAGTTCGGGAGCGTTGTAGCATTTTGACATAGATACAACCTCGTCTGCATAAGGTGTTACATTGCCAAGTTCAATTCTTGCAAGTCTTGTTCTGTCTATACCTACGACATCTGAAGCTGCTTCACGGCTTTCAAAGTCAGTATTTTTCTGTGCTGCAGAAAATCTTGCCTGATAATATCTGTTATCAGATGCTTTAGTTGCTTTCTTCATAGTTAATAATTCTCCCCTTGGTATATTTAATGAGTTAGTAAAATACATGGTCTCCGATAACGGTTCCGCCCACATCGACAGAACTGTCATATACATGAAAATATAGTGCGTTAATATTGATGTAACCATTAAGCACATCAATGGCTGCCTGGGTGCAGGCTGCATTTGCACCTCTTGCAAGTACTATTGCAAATCGTCCGCTAGCAACAGGTGAAAACTGGTAAGGTGCATATATTACGCCGCTTATGCTGTTGGCAAAGCGTGGGTCAGCAACTCTGTTGATAACAACACTTCCTACAGCACATTTGCCCTCATATGACTGGTTGCCGGCTTCACATTCAATAATTGCTGCGAGCATTGCAACATCTTCGGCAGTGTGATTCTTAAGAACATTGTTAAGAGCGTTCTGGTCAACCATAGCAGAGCCGGAAGATGAATTACCGCCTGTATTACCGGCGTTATTAGCTTTGTCAGCCTCTTCCTGTGCTTTTCTTGCAGCTTCAAGGGCTTCCATTTCACGGCGCTGACGCTCTAACATTTCCTGTTCAATCTGCTTTTCGTATTCAAGCGCAAGTGCTTCTGCATCAGTAATGCTGTCACTTGTAGTGTCAAGCTCTGTCTGGCATTGTGAGAGAAGCACAGCAAAATTATCAGCTTCGCGGGCTGCATCATCTTTAAGAGTGACAAGTTCGGTCATCTCTTCTTCAAGCTTTGCCTGAGTTTCTTTAAGAGAAGCCAGAAGGTCACTTAATTCCTGCATCTTCTGGTGGTCATAATTAGAAATCTGCTGGATATATTCTGACTTGGATAAAAGGTCAGAAAGGCTTTCAGCCGACAGAAGCGTTGACAGGATAGTAGCATTATTATTCTCATACATAAACTGTATTCGAAGTTTCATGGCGGCGTACTGCTGGTCAATCTCTGCCTGCATATCAGCAACCTGGATATTGGTAGCATCAATCTCGGACTGCTTCGCATTAACTGCATCCTCAATAGAAGAAAGCTTCTCTCCGGAAGCAGACAGCTTCTCGTTAAGTTCTCCGTAAGATGCATTGAGTTCGCTCTGTTTATTCCTTAATTCTTCAAGCTGTTTATTAACAGCGTCGAGGTCATCCTGTGTATCAGCCATCAACTGGTCAGGATAAGCAAAAAATGGAACAGCAAATGTAGCTGCCATGCAAAGCGAAAGACCAATGGCTGTTAAATTCTTTAATCTTAATCTGATAAAATGTTTCACATAGACTCCTAGTAATCATTATATTTTTATAAACAAAAAACAATATTAGTATAAAATGTGCTGGAATAAATTGCAAGCCAAGCTTTCCATGGTGTATATTAATTGAGGACTGCGGATTGGGAATTGGTCTGCATCCTTCGACTTGCGTACATGACGTTGCGGCGTCTGACTATAGCATACGCTTTCAGGAATCCTGCGCTTAGTGTAACTAAATGCCGCTATCTACAGAGTTTATTACGGTGTGTCAAATCAAACGCGCTTCGCTTGAACGAGATTTGACGCACCGCCCTAATGTATATAGCGACATTAAGTTACACACAGCTCGGATTATTCAAGCGTATGCTATAGTCAGACACAGCAACTGATATACACAACATTTAGGATGCAGACCAATTCCCAATACGAAGCCCGCAATAAAATAAAAGGAGTATCCGATGCTTGAATTAAATGATATAAAAAAGGATTATGTGTCCGGTTCTACCACCGTGAGTGCACTTAAGGGCATTAATCTTAGGTTCAGGGACTGCGAGTTCGTGTCGATTCTTGGACAGTCCGGATGTGGTAAGACTACTATGCTTAATATTATAGGCGGACTTGATAAGTATACGAGCGGCGACCTTAAGATAAATGGAGTGTCAACTAAGAATTATAAGGACAGAGACTGGGATTTTTACAGAAATAATTCTATTGGTTTTGTGTTTCAGAGTTACAATCTGATTCCGCACCAGACTGTTTTATCTAATGTAGAGCTTGCACTTACGCTTTCAGGTGTATCTAAGGCAGAGAGAAAGAAAAGAGCGATAGAGGCACTTGAGAAAGTTGGACTTGGAGAGCAGATTCACAAGAAGCCTAATCAGATGTCAGGTGGACAGATGCAGAGGGTTGCTATTGCAAGAGCTCTTGTAAATAATCCTGATATCCTGCTTGCCGACGAGCCCACAGGAGCACTTGATACAGAGACAAGTATCCAGATTATGGAGCTTTTAAAGGAGATATCAAAGGACAGACTTATAATTATGGTAACTCATAATCCGGAGCTTGCCAAAAATTATTCTACAAGAATAGTCAAATTATTGGATGGTGTGATAACAGATGACTCTGATCCATATACGTTAGAAGATATGGAAGCTGATATCAGGGCTAAAGAGGTTGCTAAGGTTAAGACATCAGAAAAGAAGATTAAAAAGTCAGGGAAGAAGCAGAAAACATCTATGTCATTCTTTACAGCACTTTCACTTTCCTTTAATAACCTGATGACTAAGAAAACAAGAACGATTCTTACTGCATTTGCAGGAAGCATAGGAATTATCGGTATTGCAATGATTCTGTCTATCTCAAATGGTATCCAGTTATACATAGACAGGGTTCAGAGAGATACGCTTTCGAGTTATCCTATAACACTTCAGGCGGAAGCTATTGATATAAGCAGTATGGTATCAAGCATGACAGGTAATTCGGATTCAGAAGAGCATGAGGATAAGTCTAAAATATATTCTAACGATATCATGGGTGACATGATTAATACCATGGTAAAGGAAGTTAAGAGCAATAACCTTTCTGAGTTTAAGAAATACATTGAAAACGGCGGCTCTGACATTAAGTCATATGTAAGTGATATCCAGTATTCATATGATGTTCCTCTTAACATTTATATGAAGGATACTTCTAACGGTGTTGAACAGTTAAATCCAAGTACAATGTTTGATTCGATATATGGTGAGGGTGCAACAAGCACATCTTACGCAATGTCATCAGGCATGGGTATGGGGATGTTTTCTAACAGCAGTGTGTGGAACCAGCTTTTAGGAAACCAGCAGGTTCTTGATGAGCAGTATGATGTCCTTGCAGGACACTGGCCAGAGAAATTCAACGAGGTTGTGCTTGTTGCAGATAAGAATAACGAGGTTGATGATTATACACTTTACTCACTAGGTCTTAAAGACCCTGAGGAAGTAAGAACACTCTTTAAGAAAATGATGGTTGGTGAATCATACGAAACAAAAAAAGATATAAGCTATACATTTGACGAGATTCTTGATACAGAGTTTAAGCTTGTTATGCCTACAGACATGTATAAGTACAATGATGTGACTGGTACATGGGACGATTACAGCAAAGATGATAAGTATATGACAAATGTTGTAAATAACGGAACTGACATTAAAGTATGTGGAATAATCAGACCTAATGATGATGCAGTCAGTACTTCACTTTCAAGTGGAATCGGTTATACAGCAAAGCTTACGGAATATATTATCGAAGAAGTAAAGAACAGTGAGATTGCCAAGGCACAGCTTGCTGATACAAGCGTTGATGTATTTACAGGAGTTCCATTTGACAATGACAGGAATACAGAGATTACAATGGATGATGTAAATGCATATATGGCAACACTTTCACCAGAGGAAAGCGCCCAGATGCAGGCAATGACAAGTGGAATGAGCGATGATCAGATACTACAGCTTTTCTCAGCGTCACTAAAGGCTAGAACAACAGATGCAACATTAGACAGCAATAAGTCGAAGCTTGGAATTACAGACCTTGATACACCTTCGCAGATAGATATATATGCAACTGATTTTGATTCTAAGGAGAAGGTTCAGAATATTATTAAGGATTACAATAAGCTGCAGCAGGACGATGGCAAGGAAGAAAATGTTATTAACTACACAGATTATGTTGGAATAATGATGTCATCAGTAAGTACAATTATTAATGCAATTTCATATGTTTTAATAGCATTTGTTGCAATATCACTTATAGTTTCTTCAATAATGATAGGTATTATCACATACATTTCAGTACTTGAAAGAACTAAGGAAATTGGAGTATTAAGAAGTATTGGTGCTTCTAAGAAAGATGTTTCAAGAATATTCAATGCAGAGACACTTATTGAAGGTTTTGTCTCAGGCGCACTCGGCATTGTTGTAACTTTATTGTTGTGCATACCTGCAAATGCGTTGATTAAGCACCTTACAGACATTTCCAATGTTGCACAGCTTCCGGTTGCAGGAGGAGTAATACTTATAATAATAAGCATGTTCCTTACATTTATTGCCGGACTTATCCCAGCAAAGCTTGCAGCTAAAAAAGACCCTGTTGTGGCATTAAGAAGTGAATAATGTCTTTACTTCAAAACTTCACTGTGTTAAAATTTAAAAGTAATAAGCCAATGTTATTTTTGGAAAACCGGGGTGGATAATTATGAACAATAAGTTAAAGACACAGGCTGTTGAGCAGCTTTTTCAGGCAATATTAAGTCTTAAGGATTTAGATGAAGCATACGATTTCTTTGAGGATGTATGTACAATTAACGAGATTTTATCCCTATCCCAGAGATTTGAGGTTGCCAAGATGTTAAGAGAACACAGGACATATCTTGATATTGCAGAGAAGACAGGTGCGTCTACTGCGACAATCAGCAGGGTAAACCGTTCGCTTAATTATGGTAATGACGGGTATGACAGAGTATTTGAAAGACTTGGCATGCTTGAGAAAGAGTCAGAAGATAATAAGTAATATATGAAGCAATGTAAAAGGGAACTGTCAGTACTGGCAGTTCCCTTAATTTGTATGGATTATTTCTTTCTGTCTGTTTTATCAGATTTTTCAGGATGCTTTGGCGCATGCTTGGCAGAGTAATCATCAATCAGACTTTCAATCATGTTCTTCTTCATGTATACATCAAAGCTTAAAAGGCATACAAGGCTGAAGAACTGTAAGAATTCTCTGTCATCATCATTCTTTACATCTGAAAATGCATTGCTTGCCTGTTCAGACTTTGCAAATATATCTTTAGATAATGGCCTTGCAAGAGAGGATTCCATTGAAAAAATCTCTTTATATATATAATCCAGATCCGGCTTGGAACCTTCATCAAAGAATTTCTCAGTGAGAGGATTGAGCATTTTCTGTATATCACTTATTGAGAGAATGTTCTTAAAGTAATAGATAAATGTAAGGATATATATGTGTTCCTTAGAGTACTTTTTCTTTACTGGTGATGGCAGCAGATTGTTTTTGGCATAGTTGTTAATCATTGTTTTGGTTAGTACTTTATCATCAGTGGTACGCTTTGTATCGTGAAGATGTTCATACATAAATGTTGTAACCTGATCCATGTACAGATTGATGTTAGGCACATCTCCGGGTTTTATATAGTTAAGAGCGGACATATCTTTAAGAATACCGCTCATAAGCTCTTTAATATCGTTGTTCATATGTTCCTCATTTCTTTAAAAATGCGTATTCATGAGAGAATACATTTATATTAATGCTTAAGCTATATTATATAGTTTTTAAAACCACATTTCAAGTAGGAATAATATAATGAACTTTAGCATAGTGTAATGTGCATATTATGATATTTTAATTTTTATTACAAGAATATAAAATATGTTTCATAGGAGCAAATATTCGTGACTTTTTACTCCTGATATATTATAATGAAAAAGGTTTTTTAAGAATTCTGGGAGACAGAATTCGGATGCACCAGAGGGTGATATGTGCCAGAAAGCGGCACAGGAATGGAGGATTATTATGGGTATTTTAACAAGATTCAAGGACATTATGAGCGCTAACATCAATGCACTTCTCGATAAGTGTGAAGATCCAGAGAAGATGATTGACCAGTACATGAGAAATCTTGAGAGCGACCTTGGAAAGGTTAAGGCAGAGACAGCTTCAGTTATGGCTGAGGAGACAAGATGTAAAAGAGAGCTTGATGAATGCACAGCAGATGTTGCCAAGTATCAGTCATATGCAGAAAAGGCTCTTAAGGCTGGCAACGAGGCAGATGCAAGAACATTCCTTGAGAAGAAGCAGCAGTTAGTTTCTAAGCAGGCTACATTACAGCAGACATATAATATTGCAGCAGACAATGCAGCTAAGATGCGTCAGATGCATGATAAGCTCTGCAAGGATATCCAGTCTCTTGAAGCAAGAAGAGATGCAGTTAAGGCTAAGGTTGCAGCAGCTAAGGCTCAGGAGAGAATCAACAAGGTTGGTTCAAGTGTTAACAGTGTTGGAACAAGCATGGATGCATTCGGTAAGATGGAGGCTAAGGCTAATAAGATGCTTGACGAGGCTAATGCAATGGCAGAGCTTAACCAGACACAGCTTGAGGCAGATGTTGACAGTCTTGCAGCTAAGTATGATGCAGAGCCAGCTAACACAGCAGTTGATGATGAATTAGCAGCACTTAAGGCTCAGATGGGCTTATAATTCAGAAGCACATTTATAATGAGATAAGCAATACATAGATAAGGAGAGGGAACATGGGATTATTCAAAGGGCAGTTTGCCAACGTAGTTGAATGGGAAGAGTACAGAGATGATATAATCTTCTGGAAATGGACCAACAGAGAAATCAAGAAAGGCAGTAAGCTGATTATCCGCGCCGGCCAGGATGCAATCTTTATGTACAATGGTAAGATTGAAGGTATTTTTAAGGACGAGGGAAGCTTTGATATTGAATCACAGATTATTCCATTCTTATCAACACTTAAAGGCTTTAAGTTTGGCTTCAACAGTGGAGTAAGAGCTGAAGTTTTATTCGTTAATACTAAGGAATTCACAGAGAAGTGGGGAACTAAGAATCCTATTCTTATTCCAACACAGGCACTTCCAGGTGGCATGCCAATAAGAGCTTTCGGTAACTTCTCGTTTTCAGTATCTGATTACATTACGCTTATAGACAAGGTAGCAGGTGTAAAGCAGATGTACACTGTTGCAGATGTTAAGGAAAGAATATCAGCAGTTCTTGACCAGCTTCTTATGAAGTGGATTTCTAAAGAAGGCAAGGATATGTTTAATCTTCAGGCTAATGCTTATGATATCTCAGCGGGTATTAAGACAGACCTTGATATGGAGATGAGCAAGTTAGGAATCACAATAACAAGCTTTACTATCTCAAGCTTCTCTTATCCGGAAGAAGTACAGAAGATGACTAATAAGGCAGCTTCTCAGGCAATGGTTGGAGATATGAACAGATATACACAGATGGCTATGGCTGATAGTATCGGCAATTCAAGAGGCGGTTCGAATATTGCCAGTGATATGATGCAGCTCCAGATGGGAATGCAGGTTGGACAGCATATGATGAATAACATGAATACTGCAATGAATAATAATGCAAATGTGTCAGGTGGCACAGCACCTAAGTTCTGTCCTAACTGTGGAACACCAACTAATGGCGCTAAGTTCTGTTCTAACTGTGGAACAAAGCTTGCATAATCTGACAATTAGTAATATGTGAATTTAATAAATAACAATCAGGGATGTTGTCATATTGGCTTGGCAACATCCCGTTGTTTTTGTATAATGTGGTAGTTGGCAGAAATAAGGTGGATATAGATTTCACATTTGCATGAAGGTGGATATATGAGATTAGAAGATTTGAATGACAGCCAGAAAAGGGCAGTTAAATATACAGATGGTGCGCTGCTTATTATTGCCGGAGCAGGCTCTGGAAAGACACGCGTGCTTACGAACAGAATTGCATATTTAATAGAAGAATGCGGAGTAGACCCATATAATATTATGGCAATTACATTTACTAATAAAGCTGCAAGAGAGATGAAAGAACGAGTTGAGACTACTGTGGCACAGGGTGCAGGGGCTGTATGGGTAAGTACATTCCACTCAACATGCGTGAGAATTTTAAGAAGATACATAGACAGAATTGGATACGATAATAACTTTACGATATATGATACGGACGACCAGAAGTCTGTAATCAAGGATATATGTAAGAAGATGAATATAGATACGAAGATGCTTAAAGAGCGTGCAATTATGAGTAAGATTTCATCTGCTAAAGATGAGTTAAAGACTCCTGATGAGTTCGAGCTTGAGGCAGGTAACGACTATAATCTTAGAAGAATTGCGGGCGTATACAGAGAATATCAGAAGACGCTTAAGCTTAACAATGCACTTGATTTTGATGACCTGATATTCAAGACGGTTGAGCTGTTTCAGAGTGATGCAGAGGTACTTGAGCATTATCAGGACAGATTCAGATATATAATGGTCGATGAGTATCAGGATACTAATACATCACAGTTTAAGCTTGTTGCAATGCTTGCAGCAAAGTATGGCAATATATGTGTGGTTGGTGATGATGACCAGTCTATATATAAGTTCCGTGGAGCAAACATTTATAATATTCTTAACTTTGAAAATGTGTTCACAGGCGCTAAGGTTATAAAGCTTGAGCAGAATTACCGTTCGACGCAGACTATTCTTAATGCTGCAAATGCGGTGATAAGTAATAATATTGGCAGAAAGAGCAAGTCACTCTGGACTGATAACGGAGAGGGCGAGAAGGTCAATTATACTCTGTATGAGAACGGGTATGATGAAGCAGAAGGCGTTGCGAGTGGTATTGCAGAGTATGTAAGGGATGGCTGGAATTATAATGATGTTGCCATTCTTTACAGAACTAATGCACAGTCAAGAGCGCTCGAAGAAAAGCTGATGATTCACAACATTCCATATAAGATATATGGCGGACAGAATTTCTATCAGCGAAAGGAAATCAAAGATATTCTTGCTTATCTTAAAACTATTGATAATGGTCTTGATGGTCAGGCGGTTAAGCGAATTATAAATGTTCCGAAGAGGGGGATTGGTAATACTACGATTGACAGATTGCAGGAATATGCAGATTTTAATGATATTACTTTCTGGGAAGCACTTGTCAATGCAAAGGATATTGACACAATAAAGAATGCGGCACTTTCCAAGTTAGAGCCATTTGTTGACCTTATTGGAAGACTGCGTGCCAAAGAAGAATTTATGTCATTAAAGGAGCTTGCTGAGGCTGTAATTGAGGATACAGGATATATTGAGAGCCTTTCACAGAATGAAACGGTGGAAGAGGTTGAGGCAAGACGCGAGAATCTGGATGAATTCATTAATAAGGTTGTAAGCTATGAGGAGAGCTGTAAAGAAGCAGGCGAAGAGCCTACACTTTCAGGACTTCTTGAAGAAGTTGCCTTAATAGCGGATATTGATAATCTTGATGAGTCAGAGCCTCATGTAATGCTTATGACGCTGCACAGTGCAAAAGGTCTGGAATTTCCAATCGTGTATATGACAGGAATGGAGGACGGACTTTTCCCAAGCTATATGACAATTGTGTCAGATGATTCAACTGAGATAGAGGAAGAGAGAAGACTGTGCTATGTTGGAATAACAAGAGCAGAGAAAATACTTAATCTTACAAGTGCCAAGTCACGTATGGTGCGTGGTGAAACACAGATGAATAAGGTTTCAAGATTTATTAATGAAATTCCTAAGGATTATATGCACATAGAAAACAATTCCAGTGGGTATGCTAAAGGCAGGATTGCATATGGCGGGACATCAGATGAGCCGGATACAACAGGCATTAACATGCGTGCAACAGCCAGATCAATTCTTAGCAGCTACGGAAGTGGCACACCAGGCGGAAGGGCAGCAGGAACATATAGTTCAAGAAAGGTTAAGATAAATGGTGGTTCTAATCCGGGATTTGGAAAAGACCCTATGGAATTATTTGACCTTAAGAAACCAGAAAAGAGAAAGACTCCGGCAGATTCTGTAAGAAGTGCTTATGCAGGAATGCCTACACGAAGCGGCTTATCTTCAAGAAATGTAATAGGTGCTGCAAGAGGTGCAGATATAAGTGCAAAATCTTCAGGCGGACTTGGCTACAGTGTCGGTGATATGGTGAGCCATGTGAAATTCGGTGAAGGAAAGGTACTTGCTATAGAGGATTCAGCAAGAGACTATATGGTAACAGTTGAATTTGCAGAGTACGGACAGAAGAAAATGCTGGCAGGATTTGCCAGACTTAAAAAACTATAATGACAAATGTTTAACGCTATGCTATAATACATTTATTAAATCCGTGGAATGAAAGGAGATATTGTTATGAGTAAAGAAAAATTAGATGAGCTTATCGCAGCTACTAAATTAGGAGAACTTATTAGCAAGAAGGAAGATGAAGATAAGAAATGCTGCAAGAAGTGCAGCACAATTATCATAGCTGTTCTTGCTATCGTTGGTGCAGTTGCAGCAGTTGCTGGTATCGCTTATGCTGTATACAGATATTTTACACCAGATTATTTAGATGACTTCGATGATGAAGATTTCGAAGACGAAGATTTTGACGATGATTTCGAGGATGAAGACATCGAGAAGTAATGTAATAAATGCGATATGATTGAAAGCCACAGCCGGCTTGATATGTCCATTAGGATATGTCAGCGGTTGTGGCTTTTTTATTGCATAATATTTAATTATTTCTTAATTGACATAGGGGTGTAATCAGTGTTATATTACTCAACCTTGTCATTAAGCAAAATTTAAGGGGAGGAAAGGAAATCGGGAATTTATGACATATTATCAGGAATTACAGTTAAGCTCGGCTGGTTCAAAACAGCTTATCAAGAACACACAGGATTCTAAAGAGAAAAGAAGACATATTCTTATATATAATTTTAAGGTGTATCTGGTTATGATATTCTGCGTCGCAGTAGTTACAGTATTCAGTAAGCTGCTGGGGAATAATAACAGCGTTGTCGGAGTTACAGTGCTTCTTGCGGTGCTGGTATTAAGACAGGCGGATTTTGGAATTAAGACATCACATGGGTTGATTTCAATAATGGGAATATATGCAATATTGATAGCAGGACCGAGGGTTTCCAATATGGTACCGCCAGTTGCTGCATTTGTAATAAATGTTGTGTGTATTATGCTTCTTATGATAATGGGATGTCACAATGTAATTATGTATAATCATTCAACATTCGTTCTTGGGTATCTTTTGCTACAGGGATATGATGTCACAGGCCATGAATATATGATGAGAGTTGTGGGACTGCTTGCCGGGATGTTAGTATGCATGATTATTTTCTATAAGAATCAGAGGAACAGACCATATAGAAGAACATTCTGGGATTTGTTTAAGGAATTTAATATTAATTCAGCAAGGACAAGATGGTACATTAAGCTTACATTTATCGTATCAAGCGCTATGCTGATTGTTTCACTGATGGGACTGCCTAGGGCAATGTGGATTGGAATTGCGTGCATGTCAGTGTGTCTGCCGTTTTCTAAAGATGTTGATAAGAGAATTGGAAACAGGGCATTGTTTAATGTTGTTGGATGTGCGATTTTTGCAGTGATGTATATAGTTCTTCCAGAATCAATGTATCCGTATATAGGCATGATAGGTGGTATCGGAGTCGGATATTCCGCTGGTTATGCATGGCAGACAGCTTTTAATACATTTGGTGCATTATCAATTGCGGCGGGACTTTTTGGAATGCCTTATGCAGTTGCATTACGTATAGGAATGAATGCTGCCGGGGCTGCTTATACATGGCTGTGTGACAAGGTACTTGAAAGAATACATTCTGCAGTGCAGGCAAAGAATGCCAGCGTGGTGGAGTAAATGTGACTACTATACTTTAGCACATTTTTCTGATAAAATTATATAAGGTATGCCGTTATGTGAATAAGTGCTGCCAGAAACTATTAATATGTTAATAACAGGCACAATTCATGTGCGGAATGGAGTATAGATTGAAAAAAGGAAGCGTATACGAAGGCAAAGTTGAAAAGGTTGATTTCCCTAACAAGGCGACAGTGTGGGTGACAGATGATGACGGACAGAAGGAGAAGGCAATCGTCAAGAATGCAATTCCTGGACAGACTGTCAGATTCTGCGTGAATAAGAAAAGAAAAGGACACTGCGAAGGCAGACTTATGGAAGTTGTTGAGAAGAGTCCGCTTGAAACCAACCCGGCATGTCCACATTTTGGCAAATGCGGTGGCTGCACTTACCAGACAGTAGCTTACGAGGAACAGTTAAAGATTAAGAGCGCACAGGTGGAAAAGCTTCTTAGCGAAGTTGTTTCGGGTGAGCTTCCATTTGAGGGGATAATCGGAAGTCCGGTTACAGAAGAATACCGTAATAAGATGGAATTTTCATTTGGCGATGAGTACAAGGACGGACCTCTTGCACTCGGACTTCACAAACGAAACAGCATGTATGATATTGTTCCGGTTACAGAATGTAAGATTATTGATGAGGATTACAGAAAGATTCTCACATGCGTTCAGGATTATGCAATAGAGAAGGAGCTTCCTTTCCAGCACAAGTTAAGCCACGAGGGGTATCTGCGTCATCTTCTTGTAAGAAAGTCAGTAAAGACAGGACAGATTCTTGTTGATATCGTAACAACGACTCAGATTGAGCATGATTTCACAGAGCTTGTAAACCGCCTGACATCAATTGAATATAAGGGCACTCTTACAGGTGTTCTCCATACATTTAACGACAGCCTTGCAGATGCAGTAATTAACGAGAAAACTGAGCTTCTGTATGGTCAGGATTATATTGAGGAGGAACTTCTGGGCTTACGTTTCAAGATAACTCCGTTCTCATTCTTCCAGACTAATTCTCTTGGAGCGGAAGTGCTTTACTCTAAGGCACGTGAGTATGTGCTTTCTGGTGGATTTGGAGATGTGGCTGGCAGCAAACCGGTTATATATGACCTGTATACAGGTACTGGTACGATTGCACAGATGTTATCTCCAGTTGCCAGCAAGGTTATCGGCGTTGAGATTGTTGCGGAAGCTGTTGAGGCTGCCAAGAAGAATGCAGCCCAGAACGGTCTTACTAATTGTGAGTTCATTGCAGATGATGTCTTAAAGGCGCTTGATAATATTGAGATTAAGCCAGATTTCATCGTACTTGACCCACCTCGTGACGGAATCCACCCTAAGGCACTTGAAAAGATTATTGATTACGGTGTTGACAGAATGGTGTACATTTCCTGCAAGCCTACTTCACTTGCAAGAGACCTTGTTACTTTGCAGGAGAGAGGATATAAGGTGGAGAAGTGCTGTTGCGTTGATATGTTTCCTAATACGGGGCATGTGGAGACTGTGGTAGGACTACACAGAAAGGATATGTAGAAATCCTTGAATTTACGCACTTTGTAGAGCTTTTCAGCTTCAACAGGATTGCTGAAAATCACAAGGAAAAAGAGCTTGTGAGGAAGGTAACGGTTGTTGTGGCATTAGACCTCGGTTGTGGGAACACAAATAATTCTGAATATGAAAGTAAATAGAGAACTATCAGATATGTTGATAGAACGTAGGGATACTTGAAAGAGTGTCCCTATTTTTTATATTAGGGCATTCCATTAGGAGTGCCTTTTTCAATTCAATTTAGAAGGAGGTCATACAATGACAAACACAGCGTTAGGAGCAGGAGCTGAAAAAGCCCAAGGTATTATTTTTATTAGCGAAGCACATGAGAAATTCTACTACGAGAAATTAAAAGAGGTAAGGTATCAGGATGTGTACCACAAGGCACTTTGCTATTGTCTTGGAATTAACGATGATACCAGAAGAAATGCGGACCGCATTTATGATTTTAAGACAGGCTGTGTAAAAACAGAATGTTTGTATGAAAGCTGGCAGACCAGTGGAAGCGTGTAAGTAGTCAGAATGGCATTCAACTTATATTGCAATGCCACACCAAGCGTAGATGATTACAAGGACGCAGAGGAGCAGATTGATGTTAAAGGTTCGATTGATGGGAACAAAGAATGATATTAAAAAGTTGGAAAGATTTTGCAAAGGCATCCATAGATTGAAGTAACAGAGCTTTCAGATTTATACCCGAATAAAGGGACAAAGAAATATCACAGAGCGTATGTGGAAGTTAAAAAAAGCAATGTAAAAGAAAATTAGTAGAAAGCAAAGGAGAATTTATTATGTGTAAAGTAATAGCAATCGCAAATCAGAAAGGTGGAGTCGGTAAGACCACCACAAGCAATTTAGGAATAGGACTGGCAAAACAGGGGGAAGGCGGACAAGTTTGTACATCTTGGGGATATCGTGTGAACAAGGTCATTGATGCAATCGAAAGGCTTGAGAACCTTTACAACCGTACCAACTACGAGTACACACAGGAACAGGGGAATGCCATGTTTTCAATTATGGAAAAAAGACTTCAAGAGGACAATGGCAGATTTGCTACGAAAAAGGAAAAAGAAGATGTATTTTCGTTTGGAAGAAAAGCAGAATAGGGAGGGGAAAATTATGTTTACAACAGGAGACAAGTTATTAAACATGATGAAAGAGGAAGAAATCGGGATTATGGAGCTTTCCAGAATTTCCGGTGTGCCGGAGAGGACGATCTTAGACATCCTGACAGGAATTAAGGAACCGGAGCTTGGTGTGATGTGCAAGATTGCAGAGGGACTTGGTATCTGTGTCCATGAGCTTTGTGCAGACGAGGAATGTTATGCGGTGTCTGTTCCGAAGGATACCCTTGCCAAGCTAATCGTTGTCAGTGAAATCAACGATGTGGAATTTGAAGTACTGTTACATAGTATTCAGGAGAAGGAAATTGAGGATAATAGCTTCTGTGAATAATGACAAGGAGTAACATAAAAAAGGCTGCAGGATGCAATTTTGTATCTTGCAGCATAATAATGAAGTATATTTGCAAAATTGTGTATCTATTGAGTTTGTTATATAATATAACAAATAGGGGATAAATATTTACGTTAATAAAAATAGAGGTATTGCTTATATTTCGAAAGAGGATAGGAGGTATTGTATATGATAGGTGCAGCAATAGGAAATACGCTTTCGACCATTGTTATAAATGTATTATCAAGTTGTGTTTATGAAGGAAAGCAAAAGGCAGTTGACACTGTTAAGTTAAATAAGCTAAAAATAGAAATTGATGAATGGATAGAGGATTATTGCCGGGAAAATGATGGAAGTATACTAACATCATCAGCATTCCAAAATTATGTTTGCTATCAAAACACTATATTGAAAATATATAATTATGTGAATGAGCTAGATATACAAAAACCTCTTGAAAATATATTTATAGGTAATTTAATTAGTGATTGTAAAGAGAGTGTATTATCATCTGGAAGAACATTTTCAGTTGAGGACAATTCAACTGTTCGTGATTTTTTTGTAAAAGTTTTAAATAAATATAAGGAATTTCTGTCTAATAATTTGGATCTGGCTGACAAATATGGCTTGTATGTTACAGGACAGATTATAAAGAGCGAATCTGGTGGGATTATTAAAGAAGTTCAAAAAGTAGAAGATATTACGAAAAAATTATGTGATATGATTAGCCAAGAAGATATTAGTGAAGAAAGAAAGATTAATATTTATTTTTCACTATGTGATTTTTTGTGGCGAGGACATATCGAAGAAGTTTGTAGTATTTTGCCTTTAATAAAAAGTAGAAATCAAGAATTAGATATTGCTATAAAGATGAATTTGACAATACTCTCGGATTGTCGATTTGAAAAGTTATATTCATTAGATGTACTTGGGGATATCAAATGCGATTCTATTAAAAAAGATATTATTAGAAAAATGATTTTGCTCAATATAGAAAACACCGATTTGCTAAAAAAATTGCTATCTGTGACAAACGATTCAATTTTGAGGCAGATAATAGGAGATATTATAAACGGGGATTTTTCTAATTTTTATACACAAGAAGTAGAAATACAATATGGTGCTGAAGTAAAAAGTATTAGTAAAAAAGAATATTATGATACTGAACCATGGTTAGTGGAAAGAATTATATTTATGTATCTGTATAAACAGAATAATTATGGTATATATAATTCAATGAAGGAATTGATAAAAGAAAATAAAAATGTGTTGGAAAAATTATTTATTTGGGAAAAACAGGAATTAGAATATATAGATGATTATTCACAAGATGGAAATACTGATGATTTGAAAAAACTATGTGTAGAATTGAAAGGTAATATTAGTCGGTATTCAAGGATAAAATTAGAATATAAAAAGATTTTTTATTTTATTTTGATTAGAAGTGCAGTGCTTACGGATGATGTAGAAGTGGATAATATCATAGAAGGACTTCCAAATGTCCTTAAAGAGAATATTGATATTCAAGAAATTATTTTTTTATTACAAATAAAAAGAGGGGTGGCAATCCAACAAGAAATTGTAAAGTTTTGTCAGAGTACAAGGAGATATATGTTACTGTATGATTTTTTGATACAATGGGTAAATACACCAGAAAAGATAATACTGTTTTTTGAAGAGTATAAGTATTTACTATCTGAGCATTTGATACTTTTTTTGATGTATGTTCAGATGGTAAGGATTACAAAAGGGACAGATTGTTCAAAAAATATTTGTATGAGCTATCAAGATAAATATGGAAACTATTTGGAGTATCTGTTGGAAATGTTTCAAGAAAGTAAAGAAAAGTCAATATTAGACAAGATAGCAATGAAAAGAAAGGATGGTTCACTTTTATATTTAAATAATCAAGCAGAAGAAATTTTAGTGGAAGTTTTTATCCAAAACGACATGTATGATGATGCTATGGAGATAATTAGAAAATATGAAACATTAAAAAAGATGTCTCCTAGAAAATTAAGAATGAAAGCAGCTATTTTGCTTGCAAAAGAAAATGTGTTAGAGGCGCTTAACACGTTTTTGGATATATTTGATATTTACAGAGATGATCCATATGTTATAAATAATATTTTGAGTATATCGCTTCAAAATAAACGAGTAGTCCCAGAGAATATAATGCTTTATGCGCAAAAGAGTAACAATGTTGATACATTAACTTTGGTAGCAATGGTATATGAGAGAGAATCAGAGTTTGAATTAAGTAGAAAATTTTTGACAATGGCATTACTAATGAGTGATAAAAAAAACATTGATGTATTTGGAAAATATTGGGCATTGAGTATGAGTCAAGGTGACAATACAATTGAAAAAATAAAAAATGTAGACAAAGATACGGCTGTATTTTTAAAAGAAATAGATACTGAATGTACAATGATTTATTGTATATATAGGGATAAAGTTTTACCAGAAGAACCATATGAATGGGAGTCGGCAATACATATATATAAAGAGTATGCTATCAAACTTGGATTATTTAGAAAAAAAGTAGGAGAATGTATAGAAATTGGACAAAGTAAATATGAAATTACAGAAATTATGCCAATTGAATGTTTTTTAGTGAGAAAGTGTGTGACTAAGATGATAGAGTGTGGTTTGGTAAAAAGTTTTTGTATGGATCAAAACTTAGATAACGCTCAAAATCGAAATAAATTTATAGACTGGATTCAAGAAAACATTAAATCACAAAAGGAATTTGATTGGCTAGAATATTATAAAGACTTTAGAAAAATTCCAACAACGTTATATTCTTTATACAAGTGTACAAAACTAACATATGAGCAATTTGTTTTAGCCATGTTAAAAGAAAAAAGTGTGGTTATCAGAAATATGTTGAACGGGGATTACGAAAATGAAAATAGAAGTTATGTTTTATCTTTTTCAGCTATGATTATATTATACAAATTAGGAGTTTCAACAAAGACACTGAATGAAAATGGTGTTGTTATTCCAGCTTCAATATTGCAATTTTCAAAGGACGAAGTAAAAACAATTGTGGATGCTAATGCTAGAGATATGGTTGCTTCTATGGGGGTTTATGAGGGTAAATTATTTGTGAATGAAACTCCAGATGAAGAAAAACAGTATTGGATGGAAGAATCTGTGAAAATAAAAGATTATGCGGAGAAATTAACTTCCTTAGATAATTATGAAGATGTTAATTGTGAAGAGTTTAGTAATAATAATCTTAAAGACTTATTTGGAATATGTGATTATGATGCAATGGCTATATCAAAAAAACAGAAAAAAGATATAATTGTAGGTGAAGCTATGTTAATTATAATTTCACAGGTAAAGGGTATAGGAACATATACTGTTGATATCCTGAATTTCTTAATAAATATTAAAGAGCCAGTGAAAAACATCATTCGATATATGAAACAAATGATGGAGCTTCGATTAATGGTAATAATTAGTAAAAAAGTTGTTGATTATATATCGGAATATTACTTAACCGCTGGAGAAAAAGAGCAGGAAGAAATACTGATAGACTGGAACGAGTTTTTAGCAAGCGTTGAATTAGTAGACAAAGAGTATAAAAGTATTTTTACACAAATTTCAACAGATATAATTAAAAGTAAATTTTCAGAAAATGAGGCATATGAGAGTGAAGTGTGGAAAATATTTGCCAGATATGTATTTCATTATAATGGATTTTTCTTTAGATATGGGTTTAATGAAAATGGTGAATTTGAAATTAGGACATATAAAAGAGTAGAGAACGAAGAAGGATAAGCTGATAGTATCTGAAAAATATGAAGTTAGATAGTTATTATAGGCACTTATGTAAAAAAGGGCGGAATCAAGCCGCCAAGAGATTTGGAGTTTTTCTTCTGACCATTTGAGAGGAAAATGATTTCCAAAACAAAATGATCTGTGATACAATATATGAAAGAAATTTTGGAAGTATTGGGTCATAGAGAGAGCATCATGTCAATTTTGCGATTTCGTCACAGAGGATGGTAACATTTTTTACTCCCGTAGTACAGCGAAAACTCTGGAAAGTGCATGTCAATTACCCTATGGATACATGTAGAGACGATGTGCCTGCTGGTCAACCGAAAACCGGACAAGACAGTAAAAGTTAGCGAGGATATGGATGATTATTACCGTATTAAAGATGGTAAAGAGCCTAAATATAACTGAATAATACACTGAATCAAGGTAATATTGAAGCTGCTGATGCGTTAAAAGATAATGTGTCGGTGGCTTTTTCTTTTTCTGGTCTACTTTGAGGAGGTGCCTATGGTTGATGAAGTTGTTGTGAAAGTATATGTCTGAATTAATAGCTGAAAATTTACATGTTAAATCTGAAAGAAGCCAATTATATGGCAAAGAAAAAGGTGAGAAATATAAAAGGCTGATTCTTGATGCTTTCAGCAGGTGGCAGAAGCTGAGGGGAAGAAACTGAAACATAAGTAGGCTGTGCAGAGAATTAAAAATTATGATAAATGGCAGTTGGGTGTGAGAAAATAGAAATGGAAAATTTTATGCGCAACTTGATTTGCACAGGATTTATATAGTATACTATATAAATATACATGAAGAGGTGAATGCCATGACTGCGAATATTATTGATGCAATTGTTCATTTAGTAGAAAATCCTGTGACACATTTAGTTAATTACTATCAAGGAAAAAACAGGGCTAATAATTCAGGAGACGCACTGGAAGAATATGTAAAAGATTTGTTTGCAAATTCTTTTGATATGGATGAAAAAGATAGGCTTCGAAAAATTCAAGAAACATTCTCATATTTAGGAAATAATTCTAATCCCCCAGATGCAATGTTGTGTGATGGAGATGCAATCGAAGTTAAGAAAATTGAAACCCCTAATGCCGCATTAGCGTTAAACTCTAGTTATCCAAAGCATAAACTTTATTCAGATAGTGAGATGATTTCGAATGCATGTAGAGATGCTGAAGAGTGGAAAGAAAAAGATATTATATACACTGTTGGAGTTGTAAAAGATAATGAATTAAAACACTTATGCATGGTTTATGGAATGGACTATTGTGCAAGTGAAAAATGCTACAGTAGGATTAAATATAGAATTAAAGAAGGAGTGGAATCAATCCATGGCGTAGAATTTGCAGAAACTCATGAGTTAGGAAGAGTTAACAGAGTAGATCCACTGGGAATTACATATTTGAGAGTACGTGGAATGTGGGGGATTGAAAATCCTTGGAGTGTGTTTAATTATGTATATAGTCGTAATACACAAAAGAATTTCACATTTATGTGTATTATAAATGAAAATAAATGGGATGAATTTGATAATACAGATTTATTAATTGAAATGGCTTATAGTAATAAGGCATTGAATATTCAGTATATTGAAATTAAAAATCCTGATAATCCGGCACAATTACAGGATGCAAGGCTTATCACATATGAAATATAGGAGAGATAAAGTGATACATGAACATAATAAGTTTATTTAGTGGTTGCGGAGGATTAGATTTAGGATTTGAGCGTGCGGGATTCAAAATACCCATTGCAAATGAATTTGATAAAACAATTTGGGAAACTTTTAAAGTAAATCATCCAAAGACTCATTTGATTGAAGGTGATGTCAGGAAGATTTCCAAAAAGGATATTCAAGAATATGTAGAAGGCGAAGTTGATGGAATTATAGGTGGTCCGCCGTGTCAGAGTTGGAGCGAAGCTGGTTCTTTAAAGGGCATTGAGGATGCACGTGGACAATTATTTTTTGATTATATTCGAATTCTTACAGAGTTTAAACCTAAATTTTTTTTAGCCGAGAATGTAAGCGGAATGCTTGCAAAGAGACATTCAGATGCAGTAAAAAATATATTGAATATGTTTGAAGAGGCAGGGTATAATGTTTCATTAACTTTAGTAAATGCAAAGGACTATGGTGTAGCCGAGGAAAGAAAGAGAGTATTTTATATTGGATTTCGTAAAGATATAGATATCGACTTTAAATTCCCTAAAGGGTCCACATGTGATGATGGCAGAAAACTTACTTTAAAAGATATTATTTGGGACCTTCAAGATACTGCGGTTCCAGCAGGACAAAAAAATCATCATAATCCAGAGGCAGTTAATAATAATGAATATTTTATAGGTGAATACTCGCCTATTTTTATGAGTCGTAATCGAGTAAAGGCATGGGATGAACAGGCATATACGGTTCAGGCTAGCGGAAGACAGTGCCAATTGCATCCTCAGGCACCTAAAATGGTGAAATACGGAAAGAATGATTGTCGTTTTGTTGAAGGAAAAGAACACTTGTATAGGAGGATGACTATTCGTGAGATAGCAAGAGTGCAGGGATTTCCGGATGATTTTAAATTTATATATGATGGTGTGAATGATGCGTACAAAATGATTGGAAATGCAGTGCCGGTTAATTTGGCATATGAAATAGCAGTGGGGATAAGAGATGCCTTAAAGGATTCAGAAAAGGGAATATAAAATACAATCTAAAAGGGCGTATCAGGAATGATATGCTCTTTTGATATTTATTTTCAAAATGAAATTAATAGAAGAAATACTATAAGTTATAATATACAGGGAGGAAGTTAAAATTGCAGGACGATAAAATTCCAAAAATATTTATATCATATTCATGGAGCAGTGATGCACTTGTACTTGATCTTGCCAATAGATTAGTTTCTCATGGAGTGGATGTTGTTCTTGACAAATGGGATTTGAAAGAAGGAAATGATAAATATGAATTTATGGAAAGATGTGTTAATGATTCGAGCATCACGAAAGTACTTATAATTTGTGATAAAGCATATGCACAAAAAGCAAATGACCGTACTGGAGGGGTAGGGGATGAAACAGTAATTATTTCCAGTGAAGTGTATGGAAATGCAAGACAGGAAAAGTTTATTCCAATCATTGCAGAGAGAGACGAAGAAGGAAAGGAATATGTGCCTACTTATATAAAAACTAGAATATATATTGATCTTTCTGATCCGGAGAAATATGAAGCAGAATATGAGAAACTTCTTCGAAATATATATGAAAAACCTCAATTTGTGAAACCTAAATTGGGAAAGAAACCAGAATGGTTAGAAGAGGAAAAGGCTAATTTTTTTCCTGTAAAGGATTTGATTCGTCAGATCCGGGGAAGTAATACACCGGTAAAAAGGAGAAATTGTATAGCTAGATTTCAGGAGGCTTATATTGAAGCATTGAGGTCTTATTATATATGTGGAGTGAAGCCGGAAGAAGCTTTCAATAATTTCTTAAATACGAAACCGTTACGTGATATATATTTGGATTTTGTAGAAACTGTTGCTGAAACAGAGGATAATTATGCAGAGGTATTGGCAGAAGCATTTGAATATTTATATAATAAATTATCATGTATAAAAACATTTGATCCTCAGGCAAATTATGCTTATGAAGATGATTTGGATGTATATAAAACTCTTTTGTGGGAATTGTTTATTTGTGTTATTGCCTATTTACGTCATGTTAAAGATTATGCAGCTATAAATGTATTGATAACATATACATACTTTTTGGAGAATAACCTTTTTGGTGGAGCGATTAAGCAAGCTAATTACACGACATTCAGACATCATAGTGTTGTTATAGAAGATCGTTATAAACCAAAGTCTGAAATGAAAAATAAATACACTTTGGTGGGAGATGTAGTTTGTAACCAAAGAGAAAAACTTCCAATATATACGACAGAAGCCATTGCAGAAGCTGATTTATTTTTATATCAAGTTTGCAATGCATATGATTTAGTTGAGAATGAACAAGCATGGTATAGAACTTACTGGTTTCCAACATGTTATATTTATGCACAGAATAAAAGTTTAGAATGGGAAAGAATGAAGTCTCGTAGATACTGCCAAAAAATGGAAGTGCTATTTGGAGTGGATTGTATTGAAAAATTAAAAGAAAAAATAGAAAAATGTGTATATGATTCTCAAATGAAATATTCAGATGGATGGGAAGCTGCACCTACCATATTAAGTTGTATTAAAGTTGAGGATATTGGAACTGTAAGTTAATGTATATTGTAAAGCTAGGAATTAAATGTCAGAAATTACAAAAAAGAAGAGGGAATATTTCTAATGCTTTTTAACAGAAATGGTTATGTTTTGAATTTCTCCACTGCGGATTTTGATGTTTTTACAACAAATAGTATTGGCATTGCATTATGTAATAAATATGGTCTTTCAAAGGGAAAATCTTTAATCGCATATTTAAATAGTACTACATATGGTGAAAGAGAAAAATTATTGTTAGATTTATTTCATTATTATGAAGATAATATGCAATATGAATATGATAAAGACTATGAGAATTTCTTTTGCTATAACGGATATGATGAGCAGTATGCAAGAATTTATCAGAAATGTAAGGATATTGTAGAAAGAATAGAGGGTGCTTCTTCAGTCGTAAGTCAAACGGCGAATAACTTGAAAAAGAAGTTTTCAAGTGAATATATGTCAAAACAAATTGAACTAATGTTATCTATGCAGGCAACAAATCCCACGAATGCTATAGGTGCAGCGAAAGAATTAATTGAAAGTTGTTGTAAGACAATTTTGGATGCGTTGGGAATCACATGGAGTAAGACAGATGATGTTCCACAGCTTACAAATAAAACATTAGATGCATTAAATTTATTGCCGGCAAATATACAGTCAACAGATCAAGGAACAGATGCGATAAAAGCCATATTAGGAAATTTGAGGTCTATCCCATCGAAACTGGCAGAAATAAGGAATCCTTTTGGAAGTGGGCATGGAAAAAGTGCATCTTTTAAGGGGCTTGAGGAAAGACATGCCAAACTGGCAGTTGGTAATAGTATTACATTTGTTGACTTTGTATGGAATACATACGAAAATCAAAAGCAAACAGGTCAAAAAATAATTTAAATGCTAAATTCATTTACATCTAGATGTTGAAGGTGAATTTCTGCTACTTAAAAGAGATTTATTGTCTGCATATATTCTTTTTAAAATTCTCATAGTTCATATACGAAATTGTGTTCCACAAAGAGATTTTACACGGTATATGACAGAGATAATGATATTAAGACTATAATGATTTATATGATGAATTTCGACCTAATTTACCCGCTTGAAATATATTTTTTATATGTCTGGAAATGGTTGATTTGTCTGTCTGAAACAATTCAGCCGTCTGGTCTAAAGAAAGCTATACTGTATCTTCATCAAAGGTATTTTCTATCTTTGTTAAACCATCTTCTGTTGTGTACATAGTAATGTTTGAATTATTCATATAATAGAAGCTCCTATATGGAGTTATTAATATAAGATTTCTTTCTTCTATGTATGTAAGGCTAAGTTATTTATATAACTTTGCTGATTTTAAAACAAATTTGTTTTATCATATAACAATATGTTGTTTGTATGAATTAATAGAATGGAAAAGGAGAATATGGGATTTTATAAATAATATCAGATAGAGAGATGGTTTAACGCAGGTTATGATAAAATAGTGAATTGAAAGAGGTAATAACTAGGATAGCGTCTCAGATTTAGCAGATGAGTTAAACGATTAAAAAGGGGGATTTTATTTGAAAGAGAAGAAAGTCGAAGTAACAATCCGTTCTAGTGCAGCAGAATATCTGACATATGTTGCTTCTGTTGGTGAACAGCAGGACAGCGTTGAGATGCGTTATGAGGATGAGAATATATGGCTGACACAGAAGATGATGGCTACATTGTATGATGTAGGTGTAAACACAATAAATTATCATATAAAAAAAATATTTGAAGATAGTGAGTTGCAAGAAAATTCAGTTATTCGAAAATTTCGAATAACTGCTGATGATGGAAAAAGTTACGTAACAAATCATTATTCATTAGAAATGATTATTGCCGTAGGCTTTAAGGTCAATTCCGAGCGTGCGGTACAGTTTCGTAAATGGGTGAATCAGATTGCAAAAGATTACACCATCAAAGGCTGGGTTATGGACGATGAACGGCTTAAACGAGGGACTTATCTGACAGAAAAGTACTTTGATGAGCAGCTAGAGCGTATTCGTGAAATACGAGCCAGCAAAAGAAAGTTTTATCAGAAAATTACAGACCTTTATGCTACTGCAATAGATTATGATAAAAATTCAGCTGAAACAAAGAGATTTTATGCTACGGTTCAGAATAAGATGCATTTTGCGGTTCATGGACATACAGCATCAGAGCTGATTGTAGAAAGAGCAGACCATACCAAAGAACATATGGGATTAACTACTTGGGCAGATGCTCCTGATGGTAAGATAAAGAGAAGTGATGTTACAATTGCTAAAAACTATTTAAGTCAGGATGAGATGAAACAATTGAATCGTATGGTTACTGCGTATTTAGATTTTGCTGAAAATATGACACTGAGGCATATTCCATTGACTATGGAGGACTGGGAGAAACGTCTAAATAGTTTTATTGAAATGTTTGATTATGGGATTTTGCAGGATGCAGGTAAGGTGTCTGCTGAGATTGCAAAGCTTCATGCTGAGACTGAGTTTGAGAAATATCGAGTTGTTCAGGACAGATTGTTTATGTCTGATTTTGATAAGTATATGTTGGAATTAGAGAAAAAAGCAAAATAAATAAGAATATGATTTAGTGGGATGATGAATCTATTGCCGCAAATTAATTAACGAGAGTGGGTTATTTTGCAAAAAGATATATTAGAAGAGTGGTAATCGAAGGTACATAAAAGCACTTTCAGTAGAGAGACTGTTGAAAGTGCTTTTTGTTATCATAGAAGATTGTATTTACTAACATTTATTCACAATTTATTTTGACTTGTCCATTATATGTTCCAATACGCCAATACTTTTAATAAAATCCTTCTCAACAGGAGAGAGCTTATCTTCAAGACGATTCTTGTATTTATTATATTCTGCATGAGCTTTTTAATAGCTTGTATATGGTTGATATGACCACTGCTGGTAAGAATATCACGGCGTGTCATTTTAAGGTAATCGTCGATGGTTTCAAGCCAGTCTTTCATATACATAGGCTCTTGGTTAAGGGCATGTACTCATGTACTTCTGCAATATCATGGTATGCAGTAACAATGTTATTCAAAGCATACAGAGCTTTTGCTCAGTTAGATAGTTTTTGGCAACTTCAATATCTGAACGATGAATTTCATCATGTACCCATAAGGTGAGTTCCATATTTCATCAAACTAGTTTTCACCATCTAATTGTTTGAATCTATTATCATCTAAGGAAAATCTTTTTTTATATATTCTTTTAAATTCCAATAGCCCATATCTGAAATTGTGTTCAACGAAGAGGCTTTATACGGTATCAGATAGAGATAACTACATCAAGATTATAATAATCAATGTTTGTTTCTACAGTACGTCACCCTTCAGTTTGAACTGTTGCAAATTTTGCAACAACTGAAATTTGGTCTAAAGAAAGCCATATAGTATTCTTTATCAAAGGGAGTTTCAATCAACAATATATTGTTGATAATAAGAAAATTCAAGTATACTATTAAAAAATAGCACACCCTCACAATTTCCGCACCTTCCCACCTTCAAACGAACTATATCCAGTCGGGTTCTTGCGGAATTCAGACGGTGATATACCTAAGCATTTCGTGAACTGGCGGTTAAAGTACGAGCCGTATTTGAAGCCACATTGACTGGAGATTTCTTCGATTTTAAGGTTGGTATTGGATAGCAGCTCCTGCGCAATCTTTAAGCGGTAGTGCAGCAGATATTCTATGCAGGTGCAGTTTAGCTGCTGTTTAAAGCGCTGGTTCAATGTGGTGCGGTTAAGGTGAACGAGTTCGCACAGGGAATTTAAGGTAATATCATTCTGGTAATTGGCATGAATATAGTCTGTACATATTGTTACAGGGTTAGTATTTTCAGACAATTCGTAGAATTTTAATTTGCGCTGGTCGACATAGATATCATATATGCAGTTTATCGTCTGACGCAGCATTCTCCTTATGCGGCAGGTCCAGTAATCGTCACTCTGCGCATAGGTTTCAGCACCAATCATCAGCATTAATTCATTAATGTGAATATACTGCTGTGGTGTTAAATGAAATATTCCCTGAAAATTTCCAGAATGCTTGGTAAACATGTAAAGCATATTTCTTTCATAAACATATTTCTCATCAATACTGATGTCGTCATCAAGATTTTCAAATCTAAGGCATGCTTTAATATACCAAGGGTCAAAATGAAACGCCTTGGCGCTTAAATGTGTCTTTTCTATACATTGAAACTTATCATATTGTGAAATGCAAAGCACAGCAGGAGCATTCACAGTCTGAAAATGTTCATTTATCTTGATAGTTGTACTGCCACACGAAATCATAATGATAGTACATCTCTTTTCTACAGGAAGCTTATCTAATGTATTATAGAAATCAAATTCAATAGGAATCTCTCTTTTTTTATGTCTGTCCGTCTGTGGCATGTTATCCCTCATTTCTGTAAATATTTTTAATAATTAAATATACACTATCTGCAAACATAGATTGCAAATAGTATAAAAATCCGCTGTATAAATGCCATTGTTAGCACATTTTACACAAGTTATACTTGCATATAGTATATATAAAGGAGTGGAAAATGTCTATATGGGAAAATTATTAAAGTACAGCAAAAAGTATTGGATACAGATTACACTTGCCGCAGTATCAAGTGTGACGGCGTCTGTGTCTACGGTAATGATTATTGATATTTTAAAGCTGATAATAGACCAAATTGCCGGTGGTACGCTTAAGCAGACGATTCATTTTATTGTAATTAAAATGCTGATTGTAATATGCGCAGGAATTGTGTCTAATTACATGGTTGTTGCGATGACTGGCTTTATTGGAGCTGGTTTGCTGCAGAATCTTAGAAATGATGCGGTAAATGCGCTGATGAAGGCATCACCTGAATACATCAATAAATGTAATTATGGTGACATGATGGAGCGCATTACTGAGGATATTGAGGGATTGGCAGGGTTCATGTCGGGATATTTCAAGGATTGTTTATATGTGCCGGTTATTACGATTGTATATTCAGTATATTTATTTTTAATGAATCCGCCATTGGCGGCAATATGTCTGATGCCACTTGCAATTATAGTTCCAATCAATATAAAGCTTTTAAAACCAATAAAATTGCGCCAGCACCAGTATGCAAGGGAGCTGGGGCAGACTAACAATAATATAGAAGAAGCATTTGCAGGAGCAGAAGTTGTCAAATCATACAATCTTCAGAAATGTATGATGAACCGGTATGAAAAAGCACTTTACAAAACATTTGTGACATCTGATAAAACTGATCTGGCACAGTATAATCTTGAACCGCTTTCAAGGGCAATTCAGGAGATTCCGCTGGCACTTGCAATATGTGTCGGAGGTGTATTTGTATTCAGAAATGTAATTACAATTGGCGTGTTAATCGCATATATGAGCATAATTAAGAAACTGATTGACCCATTGTCATACACATATCAGTTGGTTGTGCGTTTTCAGACAGCACTGGTGTCAGTATCGAGAGTGTTTGAAATAATTGAAATCCAGCCTGAAAAGACTGATTATGAAGAAAAATGTGTTGAAAAAGGAGGCAATTTGCTAATCAGCTTTGAAAATGTGTCATTTGCATATGAAGATGAAAATGTTTTACATAATGTAAGTTTTAGAGTGAAGCCTGATGAAAGAATTGCGTTTGTGGGAGAAAGCGGGAGTGGAAAGAGTACTATTTTAAAGCTGATTTCAAGACAGTTTGCTACAGACAAGATTGCACTGGTTTCACAGGAGACTACACTTTTTCCGCTGTCTGTTGCAGATAATGTAAGAGTTGGAAATCCGCAGGCTTCGCATGATGATATTGTAAGAGCTTTGGGTATGGCAGGCTGTGAAACATTTATAAAACAACTTCCTGAAGGGATTGAAACTGTCTTGACGGAGAACGGGGGAAATCTTTCAGGTGGTCAGAGACAGAGAATTTCAATCGCACGCGCAATAGTGAAAGACGCAGAGCTTCTTCTGTTTGATGAACCGACATCAGCATTGGATTACCAGACTGAAATTAATATCTGTAAAACAATTGATGAAATTTCCAAAGACCGTACCGTAATTACGGTTGCACACAGATTAAATACAATCCGAGATTATGACAGAATCTATGTGCTGGACAGGGGAGAAATTGTGGAGCAGGGGAAACATTCTGAACTGATGTCCATGCATGGAAGATATGCGCATATGTATGACGAATTTATTAACAAGGAAATGAGGGACAGAGTATGAAAGATACCAGAAGATTCTTGCAATATATTGGGAAATACAGATTTCACTACTGGCTGATTCTGATTATCACATTAATTACCGAGTCAGCTTTGCAGGTTCTGTATTCTTATGTCACCAAACAGACGATTAATGCGATTGAATTTCAGGATATGCAGATGTTTAGGACAGCAGTAATTGTTTGTATAATTATTGTCATATGTAAATGTCTTTTTCCATATCTGCGGTATTTTCATATTCATCTTGTAAGAAGAATGGTTTATGAGCTGAAGTTAAGACTATTTGCGAAGCTGCTGGATATGAACATGAAATTTTATGATGATACACACAGTGCGGAAGCGATGAGAACTCTTAATATGGACGCTGATTCTTTAAAAACTGCATGGTTTTCACATGTATACTGGGTTTCAGGAAAGCTTGTGCTTGTTATTTCGTCAGTTGTTACAATGTTTTTTTACAGTCCGATTCTGACATTCATTGCGCTGATAATCAGTGTGCTTACTGCATTTGTGTCCATCAGGATAAACAATTCTATTAAGAAGCATGCGAAAAATGTACAGAATAAATCTGCCAGACTGGCAACATTATTCAGTGATATTATATCAGGTTTTGTTACATTAAAAATGAATTCAGGAGCTTCAATTGTGTTGAAACATTTTTACAAAGAAAATGGAGAATCAGCACAGGCAGAAAGGTCGAGGGTAAGGATGGAAGCGTCACTTGAGATGGTAGCATTTTTATTGGGGATTATTGGAAGCTTTGGCACAATTATTGTGGGCGCACTGCTTGTGGCAGATGGAAAGCTGAATTTCGGAATAGTTATGGCTGTAGTCACATTGCAGATGAGTATGAGTTCAGCTATGCAGCGGTTTGGAAGTTCACTGGCGGTATTTACCACATCGGTTGTGCGTGCAGGGCATGTGTTTGATTTCCTTGAGTTGGAGCAGGAAGAATGTGTGGGTTGGAATACGCAGACACAGGTTGGTACGGAGGATTTGCATGATAAATGTGATGTGGTTATAGAGTTTTATAAATTGCATTTTTCGTATAATGAAAACACGCAGCTTTATTATGAGGGACTCAAGGTTAAGAATGGTGAAAAAATTATGCTGGCAGGAGAATCAGGCTGTGGTAAAAGCACATTTTTAAAACTATTACAGAGGTTCTATCCTGTTGAAAGCGGCAGTGTCAGATTATATGGCAGGGAGTTGAATGAGTATTCTTTAATGCAGTTGAGGAATATGATTACTTATGTACCGCAGGAAAGTTATCTGTTTGAGGGTACGATTCGGGAGAATATTGAATATGGGTGGAATAAAGCAGGCAGTCCGGATATGGATATGATTGTCAGAGCGGCAAAACAGGCATATGCAGATGAATTTATCAGTGAACTACCTGATGGATATGACACAAGGCTGACCGCCGGTGGAATGAATCTGTCAGGTGGTCAGCGCCAGCGGATAGCGATTGCGAGGGCAATGCTTAAGGATTCACCTGTTATTCTGATGGACGAGCCATCTTCAGCGCTTGATACGCACAGTGAAAATGTATTTCTTAAGGTACTGGATTCTTTGATGAAGGATAAAACGGTTATTATGGTGTCACATAGAATGACTGGAGTTGAGAGGTTTGACAGGGTGGTGAGGCTGTAGATATCTTTAAGGTTGAAAGAAAAATTTACATGGTTTATAAAAATGCCTCATATGGCAAAAAAATTAAATGATATGATTGCATATTTTATATAAATTTCTGAGGAGGACTGGAATCTTGCACAGGAGAAACGCTCTAAAAATAATTACAGAAGAGAAAAGATTCATGATCCGGAGCATGCACATATTTTGTCAGGAATATTGAAATGTCCATGTTGTGGAAAAGGAATGTATGGCAACATTGCAAAAGCAGGTCGGAAAGATAAGAAAACCAGATATTACTACTATTGCAAGAATACAGTAAATGCCACAGGACATAAATGTACTTTTCGATGTAACATTGAACAGTCTCAAATTGATGATGTGCTTGCAAAATTGATTACGGCAATGACTAGGGAAGGAAAATTCAAAGATGCCATTCAAGACAGAATCGGGGCAACAGTTGATACTTCTGATCTGGAAAAGCAGTTATCTGTATTAAACGCAAATCTCCATCAGGCAGAGATAATTAAAACACGTCTTGAACAGCAGATGGATAATCTGGATGTTACAGATATTCATTACGATAAAAAAATTTCAGATTTACAGAGACGATTAGATACCCAATATGATAAAATAGATGAAGTGGAAGAGGCAATCTTAGATTTGAAGTCTCAGGTATATGAACTTAAGAAAAATCAGATTGATGCGGACAGTATATACGGCTTTTTGAACGCATTTAATGAATTATATGCAGAATGTACGGATGCTGAAAAGAAACAGTTTATGCAAGTATTTATTGAGCGTATCGACATCTTTCCGGAAAGACGTGAAGATGGTAATTGGATTAGGAATATCAAATTTCAGTTTCCGGTACCGATTCTTAGAGATGGCAAGGAAGTAGTTCGAGTTGATAGTATTTCTTTGGATAAAGAGCAGTCTGGTGAGCATACTGTTACCTTGGAAAAGTTTCCGACACTTGAGACGGTTATTCTTTTGTCCCAACTGAAATAAAAGCCGGATGATTACATTAATGTCACGATTGAACTTGATGATATGGATATAACATCTGCAGAGACTAAGGCTACATATGGAGAGGGCAATTGTGGAGGCATTGAAGCATTTTAAGATGAATAGTTAATAAAGAGAGGTGCATATGCTATGCCAGGTATACTCGTGGTTGAAGATGATGAAAATTTAAATCGTGGAATTACATTTTCACTAAAAAAATCCGGATATGAGGTTTTTTCAGCAGAATCAGTGAAAAAAGCGAAAAGAA